>Ga0123342_1003427_pt1 | contig 25432 bp, 12 predicted proteins | sample Turbeawhitnodule_FD_89960 | JGI IMG/M metagenome (GOLD analysis project Ga0123342, IMG submission 89960) | Root nodule microbial communities of legume samples collected from Mexico - Turtle bean Mexico white nodule | ecosystem: Host-associated > Plants > Roots > Nodule | place: Mexico: Nepantla... | reverse complement strand
TTCGTTCTAAGTTGTTCTTATAATTATGCGAGGGATCGATAGTTAGGGGACATTCTTAAGGATTTTATATGCGAGGAATCGATATAAATGATTTTTATACGGGCATCAATTTCAATAAAAGAACTTAATATTGACATGCTAATCAAAATACTTGAGAGTGAGAGAGATGAAACTAATCCTTATTTTTCCAATTCAAACAACTAATTCTTTGTTTGTTTTCTTATTGATCAATGCCAACACAATTAGTTCAAAACTCTTTTAATTGTTCTGTTTTTATATTTAGCGATTATTGTACTCGATAATTCATTATTCCTTGTGGGATCGATATCCGTCCTTAGGGACAATTATTACTTCTGACAAACGCGATGCACTTGCCGTAAAAAGTCATCATCGACCAAGAGAGCTCGATCGACATCCTATACTAGAAGACCTTTAAAAAGATGAGGATCCCATAATCGAAGATTCAACCATATAATAATCAGATCGTTAGTTTCTCTAGAGAAGGGGTGACACCGCAATTAAATTGACTTATACACCAAGTTCGGTGAAGGAAAAGCTAGTTGGACTATCAAGATACAATACCTAGTGGTGGAGGCCAACACATCTTACAACATTTTTTTGGGCAGACTATCCCTCAACCACATGGGGGCGATAATGTCAACGCCACACCTAGTAATGAAATTCCCCTCGGTATCTAGGGACATCTTGACCGTGCATGTGGATCAGAAGGTTGCACGAGAATGTTATGTGGCTAGCTTAAGAGCGAAACCGACCAACAGAGTTGTGGTCGAACGAGTAGGAGACGCTCACAAGAATAAAAGGCTCCGCAACAAAGCCCTGGGGCCCTACGATAAGAACACACAATTGCCTTGGTTGACCTAGATCCTTAGATAATGATTATTGGCTCAAGCCTAGGAAGGATCTTTGATCGATCCCTTTGCAGGACGAGGAGCACACGATGAATTTGGGGACGTCGTTATCTACCACCGACGCATCCTTAATTCACAAAACACTCAAGGAGAATGTCGACCTCTTTGTGTGGATTGCGTTCGACATGTCGGGGGCATGCCCCAAAGTAATTATGCAGAGGCTCTCGTTTTACAAGGAAACGACCGATCGCTTAGAAGAAGCGATAATTGGGAGAAGAGAAGCAAACAATAGTCAGGGACGAGGTCGAGAAGCTCCCAGAGGCCAAATTTATCTAGGAGGCTTAGTACATTATATGGTTGTCCAATGTAGTGATGGTCTAGAAGGGAAGCGACAAGTGGCAGATGTCTACCGATTACACAAACCTGAATAAAGTCTTCCCGAAAGATGCCTACCCCTTGTCGAGTATCGATCGACTCGTCGATGGAGCAACTGATCACCGAGTTCTCAGTTTCTTATATGTGTATTTTGGGTACAATCATATTTGTATGCATCTGAGGGATAAAGAGAAGACGACCTTCATGACCAATAATGCCAATTATTCTATGAATTCATGCCCTTTAGATTGAAGAATGCCAGAGCAACCTATCAATGATTGATGAATAAGGTTTTTAAGGTCATGCTCGGACAGAATGTTGAGGTTTATGTCAATGACATAATGGTCAAATCTGACTCGTGTGATCAACACGTAAAGGACCTCAAGGAGGTCTTGAATGCGCTGATAGTCACTAACATGTGGTTAAATCCCGAGAAGTGCGCGTTCGGTGCAAAAGGAAGAAATATTTTAGGTTTCATGCTCACATACCGGGGAATTGAGGCAAACTTGAACAAATGTCAAACGATAGTCGAGATGAGAAGCCTCTAATGTAAAGGAGGTGCAAAAGTTGATTGGACGCCTTACCGCCTTGTCCAGGTTCGTCCCTCAGTTAGTCGAGCGAACCTAACTGATAGTCTAACTTCTAAGGAAAGCGGCGAAGTTTGACTGAGATGCAAAATACAAAGAAATTTTTCAACATTTGAAAGATTTTTTGGCCTCCTAGGTCGTAATACAAAAAACCCAACCCCAAGCAACCAATTACGGTCAACCTCTCAGTCTTAGAGGACGCGGTCAACCCAATGCTAGTCCAAGAAATCAACAAGGAGGAATGCTCGATATATTTCGTAAGTCGAACGTTACACGATGCCGAGACTCGGTACCCAAATGATCGAAAAGGTTGTATTTGCCCTCGTCTTAACCGCTCAGAGGATGCAACCTTATTTCCAAAACCATGTTGTAGTGGTATAAACTAACTACCCAATCGCCAGAATGAAGAGTTCAGAGTTGGAGCAGAAGAAGTAAAGGACGAGTGGTGGGGGCCACTATATATATAGGCTACCAAGCGCCATGAACAGCGAAGTGTTGTTTCATTTAAGACCCTTAGATCATTTCACATCTAACGGTCGTTATCTCATCATACAGTTTTGTGCCCAAAAACCCTAAGTTATCATGAAGCATGTCCCGTCAAACATCGGCCTCGCAATACGTCACATCCGACCTTGGGAAATGTAAGGGCCATATATAGACTCTTCGAGAAGGAATATCTCTCGAGCTTAGGGGACAAGTGTATCGATTGAAACTAGACGAGTTTCACAAGCCTCGGTACCCGGTTTTGACTAACCGACATGTTTGAAATGCTTTAAGATCAAGAGATGATTAATAAGGCTAAGTCGTACGGAAAACTAGGTAATACATCCTTAATCACGATCCATACGTTAATCTTGGCTCAACAGTAACAGGGCACACTACAAACATATAAATAAACACAACTTCCAAGAAAAAGGTACGTCCTTATTACGTATTTATTACACCAAATACTGAACACTTACTTGAGCATCGTAACACCTTTTGCAAGTGTCCTCTCGACCGAGAGCGAACGAAAGAAGAAGAACTTGATTGAAAGTGAGAAACTAGAGTTGGGGAAGGAACAGTAATCGACCGAGTCTAAGAAACGAAAGAAGGAACGTATACCAATCGACCGAAACGAAAAAGTGAGTTGTTTAGTCGATAAGAATTTTCTCAACCCTTTTGGACGAGAAGCTATAGGATTTGGTAGTGATTCACATAAGTTTAATAGGAGTTTTGGATGCGTGTAGGGAAAAACTTTGCTAGTATGTATGTTAAATTTTAAATAAATAAAAAATATAAATAGGTAATAAGTATTAGTTTTTATTTCATAAAAATTTTATTTATCTAAATTTTTATTTTTTAACTTTTTTCTCTTAATCTCGGTAAATGGTTAATTTTCTCGGCATTAAAAGATTTAATTTCTTCTATTTTTCTCTTTTAAATATTTTGCTAACAAGAGATGTTGTCACTACACGATTTGGTTACCATAAGTTTAATAGGAGCTTTGAAAACATAAAAAAACTTTGCTAGTAGGCATGCTATATAAAGGTAAAATAAGTTAATTTAATATATACTTTAATTGGATATTGAACTTGATATTTGAAATGCAAGGTGGATGTCTAATTGTATTTACTAGATTATGAATATCTATGTGTTTATTTAGTTGTTGAAAGTTCATTGTACATTTAAGAGTGAAATTTAAATATAATTTCATTATATATGTTAATATGATTATTATTGATAAATTATAAGTATAAGTTTAAGATGAAGTTCATATTTTTGTATTTGTTTTAGTTGATTGATTGAGTTTTTCATGTGATATTTGTTCTCCCAGTTTTCTTAAGGATTGATTATTTCTATAGAAATACCAAAGAGATGTTCATCATTGTATGCACCATTTAAAATCACTCAAACGCTAATATGGACACTCAAGTAAGAGAGGTTATAAATAAAGTGATAATTTGAAACTTGAGCCAGAGATATGTCAAGATAATTCTCTCTCCTTTAGAGTGAGTGACGCTCAAGCAATGTGAAGTTTCTCAAGCATTGAGATAGTTATGGTGCTTGGGGTTCTAAAATGTGTGAGATCATGCAACTGCATGTCATCACTTAAGCAACTTTATGGTTATTGAAGTGTCGATAAAGTAGTGATGTTAGTGATTCTAAAACGTGTTGGGTATACAACAAATAGTATCACTCAAGCATTGAAATATTGTTTAAGAAGTTGTTGCTCAAGTGTTGAATAAGCATTTAGAGAGGGAAAACCAATTATTCACCATTTGAAAACTCTTCAAGATAAGAACCAAATCAAGAGTTTCACACTCTCAAGACACTCAAAGCATTCTCATAAAGTTATTTTCATTCAATATTCAAGTATAAATTTTACAAAAGAGTTTGACCTTATCTATAATCGTAGAAACTCGACCAAACTTGAGAAATGGTGTTCAAACAATGTGAATACAAGAAAAGGAATTCAAAGTATGAACACAAAATTAATAAGTACATTTAGTTTGAACATAAGTCTAACCATGATGCTTAAGCTAATGATTATACTTAATTTATTGTTAATCCTATGACTAACTCAAGGTTAACTTCGTAATCTTGGTTTAGCACGTGAACGACCATTGAAAGGTGGAAATATATGTAGGAGAGGCATATGGGTCATTCTCAAAAAGTAAGGAATATGTGAAGTAGTTACTACTTTCACATGCACTTGAAAGTGACATGTGCAAGAGTTACAATTAGCACATGATCGTGAAAGTGACGTTGAATATACACTTCATATGTATCTTCCTCTCCTTTAGCCTTCCAAATGTAACCTTCTAGGTTGTATACAATATTCTTTGATTCTCTTATAATATTCTATAATATCTTAAAAGAATTGCATTTTATTTTACCTCTTTATTTCTTCCTCAATTTCTTTAAATCTTCCTCTTGCAAATCTTCCTTGAAACTCCTTCTTTATTTCTTCTTCTTGTTCTTTCCTTGTAATGTTTGTATTGTTGATTCTTCTTGTAGATATTTTTCTCCCCCTTCATCAAGTTTTTTCATCAATCTTAATCATATCATGCATCAAGGATTTTTATAACAAATGCTAGGAACCACATTGACATAAGAAACTAATGTTGGTTTTTTTACCAATAATGCTTCTGATGGGTCAAATGTAAGTCTTTATTGGGGCATGTTTAATATGTGTATTTCTAAAGCCATCAAGTGTGACAAATTATACTATTTCACTGATATGCATTTGAGGATTCATGTTGATATACTTTTTCTTATTCAATGGTGACCTTTAATTGAAGCAATTGAGTGAAGTGTAGTGAAAGCTTGCTTGGAAGATTCGTTTGGTGTAAGAGAAGTGGATTATGGATAGTGCTTTAGAAGAGAGGTGGGGCCAATTATTCTTGGAGGGAAGCTATGTACTCGCTGAATTTAGAGACTAACATAAAGAGGACTCATGAACAACTAGATGGCCAAAATTTGACAATAATTTTTTACTCATTCAAAAAGTGAAAATATAAGTGATGGAGACTCCTATTTATAAGCTCAAGGTCTAACCATGTAGAGATGCAAAGGGTGGGAAATTTGAATTCATATTGAATTCAAAATCCCTTAAAAGTAAGTGCATAGAGTGGATCAAGTGACATTTATCCATTCATGCTTTCTACATTTTAACATGTACTCAAAATGCAATAAACACGTGTCTCCTTCCATCCTAGGACCGACCTAGGGTTTCTCTAGGGCCTTTGGAATTCCAATCAAACCTTAGCTAGACTCATGAAACCTTAATCTAACCCTAATATACTCAACACCAAAATACAAGCCTAAAGCCCTAAACTACTTGACATAAATACAAGGTTAAATGACTCAACATTACTGGGCTCAATACAAGGCCCATGAAAACCTATTATACTTTGTACAACATTTACAAGATAAATCTTGACCCATGATGGTAAGAGCTTGGGTATGTTGAGGTTAGTTGAGTCCTAGTTTTCTTGTATTCTTCTAGCCATGGCTCCAGTGGTTGGTCCCTTAGTTAGGGGTTTCCATCATCCCATCCCTCTTGAAAAATATTTTTCCTCAAAATTGAAAGGCATGCCTCATCATAAGTTCCACCTATAAAAGGAATACGACCACATATGTTAAAGTTAGTATGTACTCCATACTCCTCAGGCAGATCTAATCTATATGCATTTGCATTTACTCTCTTGAGGACCTAAAAGGGACCATCACCCCAGGGGTTGACTTTAGACTTCCTCTATTTCAGAAATATGTTTTCTCTTAAATTAAGCCAAACCCAATCCCCTTCCTTAAAGATCACTTCCCTCTTCCCTCTATTATTCTATTTTTATGTATCTTTTTATTTATTGTTGTATCTAGTTCCTAGTCCTTTCATGAAGTTTCTTGATAAATTCAGCCTTGGATACCCCTTCCTTATGTATAAATTCATGTAGATTGGGTGGAGGTACCCAACTTAAAGGAATGTGAGGGTTGAACTCACACATAGCCTTAAATGGAGAGAATGTTGCAGTCTTATTGACTACTCTATTGCACGCAAACTCTATATGGGGAAGATACTTATCCCAAGATTTGTGGTTACCTTTCAGGATTACCTCTGTTTGCTCATCAGTTTGAGGGTGATAAGAGGTTGAAAAATTGAGCTTAGTTCCTAATCTTTCCTAGAGTGTTCTCCAGAAATGGCTAATAAACTTTGGGTCTCAATTTGACATTAATGTTTTGGGTGTGCCATGAAGTTTTACCACTTCTCTAAGGACGAGTTTCGTATGCTGCTTGCAACATCCACTTTGTGGCAAGGTATAAAATGTGTCATTTTGCTAAATATGTCCACTACCACAAAGATGGAATCAAAACCCCTCTGAGTTGGATCTTGTCAAATCTCTTTATTTGTGGTACCTAATTTTATATCCTTTGTTTGGTCTAATTGCAGTCTTATAGGTCAAAATCTTTATTTTCCAATTTTGTAAATTTTAGGATTCATCACTAAAAACATCATCTTGTAAATTTCATATTTCTTGATCAAATTTCTTTTTGTAGCATGAGTTATGTCCACACCTTAGTCAAGTCTGAAATTCATTACAACTAAGAAAAATCCTCAAAGAAATAGAAAGGGGGTCATTTGATATTCAATTTGGGGAATGATATGGACATCACACTCAAGAAAGATAAGAAGGTGAATGGTAAGTCATGGGGTGATTGCCATAGGTTACCCTGATAAGATCAAATCTGGATTCTTATAACTCAAAACATCACAAAGTTCTCACAAATATAAAACTCTATATTTTTAGAATTCATATATCTTATCGATTACCTTTCAAATACATCATTTAATTGACTAAATTACATAAGACCCTCTAAATTCAACATTAATCTTCACTAAGTAAATTTTTATTCCCACTAGTGTTGTCATTAATTCCTATTATATGCATAATTATTTCCCATCATGAGAACATGAATGACTCACCTTCTTGTGTTTTTAATTATCTTCCACTGATACTATTCAACTACTTAATAAAAAATATAATAAAAATTACAAAGAAAATCTAAATTTACGTTGACCCTTGGAGATCCATTCCCTCTTTCTTCAAGCACATTCATCATTGAATGTCATGAGTACACTTCCACCAAGAGAAATATTATACCTAGATCAAAGGTAATACTTTTACTTGGTTTCCATTGTAGAATTAGAATCTCTACAAACATTATTGATTGATACTAAATGATTTGTTGTTGAGACATCTCCTGAAGAACTTTTTCTCAAGTTGAATGGACAAATCAACAATATTTGTAAAATCATAAAAAACATTTATTATTATTTTTCCTTCCTTTTTGTTGATCACTTTTTTTGTTTATTTCTCCTTTTTTCTTTTCTTCTACATTTTTTCTTGAATTTCCTTTTCTTTCATTTTTTTTTATTTCCTTTTCTCTTAACTCTTCATTTTATTTTCCTTTTCTCTTAAATCCCTCTCCTTTATTCATTTTCTTTGAACTCCTTCTCTTTTTATTCTCTTTTGTCTTAATTCCTTCTCTTTAATTTCTTTTTCTCTCTATTCCTTCTCTTTAGTTTATTTCTCCCAATTCCTTTTCTTTAGTTTCCTTTTCTCGCAACTTCTTTTCTTTAGTTTCTTTTTCTATCAATTTTGTCTCTTTAATTTTATTTTCTTCACTAATTTTATTTTCTTCAAGCTTTTAGTATTTATTTTCCCCATCTCTCTCTCAACAAAATTACATCATGTCTTTTCCAATGCTCATCAAACATTCTCTCTTATATCTATACCTTTACTCTTTTTCTTTTCTCCTTTTTTGAAGTTCTCTTTCAATTTCCTTTTTATTTGTAAAATTATATCATCAACAAACAATTTGGGATATTCATTGAGTTGAGGAGCATTTTTAGAATTAGTACATGTCATAAGTAAAAATGAATTAGAATAAAATTTAAAGTAAAAAAAAATCTAATTGAATATCAAGTGGTGAAGCGAGAAAATAATATTCAGTATGGAGAAGGATATTGACGGCAAACTCAAGAAAGATAAGAATGTGAGTAATAAGTCGCGGGGTGATCACGGCAAGTTACCTTGATAAGATCAAATTTGGGTTTTTATTACTTAAAACCTCACAAAGTTCTCACAAAGATAAAACTCTATTTTCTTTCAGTACATAATTTTATAGGTCAAATTGTGTAAGACCCTTTAAATTTCACATTAATTCTCACTAAGTAATCTTTAATTTCTAGTAATTAACTTTCACTAGTGTCGTCTTTAATTCCCACTATATGCATAATTATTCCCACCATGAGACCATGAATTATTCACCTTCTTATGTTTTTTTTTCTTATCTTCCAATGTTACCATTCAATCACTTAATTAAAAACATAATATTTTTTTTAAAAAAAACCCAAAATTATATTGACTCCTTGTAAATTATATCTTTTATTATGTAAAGACTTTGCATAGACTATTTTCTTAAAAAAAAATAAAAAAAATGTTAGAGTCGGTTAGTTGTCTCTAACCAATACAAAGAATGTGGTAAATTAGTTGTCAAGTATCACTCTTATATAAATAAAAGTTAGTGTTAGTTTAATACATGTTATATATATAAAGATGTCCGTGTCAACTTATTTTCAGCTAAGTCGATCCTAATTGAAATGAATATTACAATTAAAGAAGGTTATTGTTAATAAATTCTAATTTTTATATCTATTTAAGTTAGTTCAAGTAGGTTGATGTTAATATAATATATTTTTAATATTTATTTTAGTTAGTATCAGCTAAGATATGTTAGTTTTATTTATACATTATGAATTCATGTTCCTTTGTGACACAAAATAGAAATCATAGATGATTTTTAATTCAAAAACTCATATTTTAAGATGATAAAAGTTCTATAATCCATGTGAGATTCATTTTAATACGTTAAAACACAAAACTTTCATTTTTAACTTTTCTATTTATAAATCTCCTAATACTCATCTTCTGCCATACAAATTTTTTCTCATTGTTTATCTAATATATCTTTTCTCAACTCTTATTCACAGGCAATGACTATCACAATTCAAATCATGGCAAAGAAAGTGTTTAGCACGATGAAGAAAATCTGGTCACACCCGCTTCTTTTCATGAAACTTTTTCAATTCAATTAATGAGTTTATTTGGTTTTGTCTACTTTTTTATTTGTATGTTTAATTTTTTTAAGATGACAATGGATACACTTACGAGAAACATTGTTTTGAAAAAATTTACTACCATTAACGTTGACAACATAAACAAAAATTAAATTAATATTAAAAATAAATTTTATTTACTTTTGACTTCAAAATAAAGGTATATTAACGGTGACTTCAATGACACTAAATTATTTTAATTTAAAAATTTAAAATTAATAATTAATTAGCATCAATTTAATCAATAAAATTAACGTAAATAAGTTAATGTCCATAATTTTAGAGTTTATTGTATATATAACATAAATTCGATGTTATTAGTAAATCCTAATTTTGTCCTTGATGAAGTTGAACATCATGAATTTTATAAATTTTTTCTAACTTCTAATGGAAAAAGGAGATAATAATAATAATAACAAGATTATAAAGAACTTGGAAAGCCTGTAATTTCTAGTAATAAAATTATAAATAATTTAATTTGACCATGTACATTACTTGTTAAAGTGTCTAAAATTTCTCCTAATTTTAGTAAGTACCTTAAAGATAAAAACACTTGTTCATCTCAATCAAGTATATTTGTCACTGTAATTTTATAGGTATACAGATAAATTTTATTTCAATTTTCTTATTTTAAAGAAATATTTTTATTTTAATATATATATATATATATATATTAAACTTAAATTAAAACATTCTCATAAATTGAATTTATTTTAAATTAAACTATATTCTTATTCTCTTATTACATATTGAGTTATTTTATAAGATACAAAATTTAAAATATAAAAATACAGACAATGATAGAGTTATTTTAAAAAATAAACATCCAAGTCAACTTCTACACAAAAAAATATTTAACTTAATTCGGTGTTTAAAGAAAAAAGATCTTAAGTTTTGGCTGAGAATTATAAGTACAAAATATTTTAATTTTCTAAAAACTCCCTAAAATTAAACATAAAAGTTTTATCAATGGAAAGAAACTTTCAATAATTCAATTTCTTCACAAAATATTGAATACAGTAGATTGGTTTTATCATTTTGAAAAATTTATTCGATAACTTTATTCAGTTTATTGATTTTATTAAAGCAAATGGTATTTTTGTAGCATCAAATTAATTGATATTCACTTTTTAAAAAATGTAAAATGATGATTACATCTATGCGCGTGGTCCTCTGTCAAGTATTATCATTCTTTTCTCTTTCTTTTCTTCTTTTGGTGGGTCCCATCATTTTTTTTTTCATTGTTCCCACTTTCAAACAACGCCTTGGTCGGTTTAATTTAATGATTTTTTTTTTTCTTTATAAACACCACTTCCTGTGCTCTAGAAAGTTTATAATAATTATTTAACATTTTTTCACTTATACTTTTTGGTTTTCTTATTTCAATATTCATTTATATATTATCTCTCAACCAGTTTTATCACATATTAATACTATCGTTGCTTACAATAATGTAATGTTTGATTACTTTTTCACATAAATGTTATTTTATATATTAATTAGAGTGATAATAAAATACAGGAACAATTAAAAATATTATAAAAGTTAAAAGAAAATTTTAAAGTGACAACGACACACTGAATCTTTAGATATCTGTTTGTTGTTGACAGATGGACCATGGTAGGCTCCAGCTCACGTTAGCATTCTCCACTTTTCCAGGAACATGCTAATTGGGCAAGTTTTCAACGGTCAATTTTTCAAATATAATTTGATATGCATATTGGTTTTAATTTAATTAATGATTATTTTAAGTTAGAACATTAAAAGATTAAATAATGTTTTTTTCCTCACTAAAACTATTAATACTAATTTAATTTATAGTTATTTGAAGTTAGATACATGAATCACTAGCCCTAATCCACAATTTTTTTCAAAGGAAGATTTTTACTATTGATGGCTAATGTTATTATCGTAACTTATAATGCAACTAGTGTTACAACTAGTTTGCCTATTAAATTGGACAGCCTCAATAAATAAAATAGTTGAGGACAATTTAAAAGTATACATAGTCATTTTTTTATTATGGATTATTACGTACGAATTTGTATAAGTAGATATAATGTAAGTTACAGATGGATTTTTATATACAGATACATATTGATTTTAATCTGTAAATAGTATTTATGAATTTGTGGGAAAAGAAAAAATGTTTAAAGTGAAGTGGTTTGAATTAAGTGAATGTGATAAATATGATTGATAATATGTCTTTAATTAATGAAAATATAAAATTATATTTTTGTCTTTATAATTAAAATTAATTTAAAAATTTAGTTGAAAAAATATGAATGATCTAATATTAGATACATGTAAAATTGTTAAAAATAAACTTGATAAAATTAAATAAAATTGAAATTGTAAAAAATTGAAGTGAAAGTGTAAATTTCATAAAATTCAATAAAATAAATCAGAAATTGTGTAAAAGTTTAGTGACTAAGTAATAATAAACATAAAACCGGAAATACAATATGATAGAAAAAAATAGTTAAAAAAATAACATTCATAAATGATATTTGACTAAAGTATTATTCTCGTATGATTGATTAACTCAATTTAAAAAAATTACAAATTATCTAACACTACCAATACATCTAAAAATGATATAAAAAAATTTACAAAGTAAAATTAAAATTAAATCAATATTGTTAATATTATTATTATAATTTTATAAACATAGCCTTCTGAATTGTATTAACTGGTTTAAGGACAAACAGTTTCTTGATAAAATCTTTGTTAAAGATTCACTTTCTCTAAGGAATTGTATTAAAAGAACTTGGTTGATCTTTGGTATAAATCTTGTTCTTAGAGCTACTGGAAAGTTAACTCATCTGATTCTGTAAAATTCCTTCGTTTGATCTTGATCTTAATATGAACAAGTTCTGATTTTGTTAAAGTGTATTGAAAAATAAATATGTTCCTTTCAAAATCAATATGTTATTTTTCTTCTAAAATGCTGTAAACCAGTTTGTGTTTGCGAAAATTTTATAAGGTTAATTCACCCTTCCCTCTTGAACTTAGACACTAATGCTATGTTTGGATTAGGGAGTGGATTTGAGTGAGTGAATTTGAGATGATTTGAAGGGAAAGTGTAAAGAAAGTTAGACTGTTTGGATTAAGGTAAAAAGAGTGAAAAGTGTAGGAAAAGTTTATGAAAGTTTGTGAATGATGTGATGGGTGTAATTGAAATTATATTTTTTTAATTGATAAAAATGTAAGTTTATAAATTTACTATTATATTAAAAATTATTAAATATGTAAACATGAGATATTTTTTTGTAAATTTTAGTTAATTAAAATTTTATAAATACATATTTTTTATAAAATCAAATCAAAATCAAAATTATTTTTTCTTACTGTTAATATTATTATTTAATAAATTTATTTTAATTATTATAAAAATGTAATTTATATTTATATTTATATTTATTTTTATTAATATTGTTTATAATTTTTTTTATTAATATTGTTTATAATTTTTTTTTTATTATTATTTTTAAAAATGTAATGTAAAAACTAAATTTTAAAAATGTAAACAAAATTAAAATAAATAGTAAAATAAAATAAATAAATAAATAAATTATTATAAATTTTAATATATAAAAAGTTAAATTTTAAAATAATAATAAATTAATTTAAATTTTAATATCAAATAAAGTACTTTATTTCAATATTTAATTAAAATAAAACATTAACATTTATTCATCATTTTAATTATTTATTTACAAAATGTAATTATTAATAAAAGTAATTATATTATAAAAGATTAATCTATTAAAAATATTTTTTTTTCAACTTTCTTCACATTTCTTTGCTATTTTAAACAGAAAGTTTAAGCAACTACTCTTTCTCAATTGACGTGTTTATTCTTTTTGAATTTCATGCTTTCCTCACAATTCTTACTAAATAGTATTTCTGTGCGTTTCTATTTGCAGAAACAAACAGTACCTAATAGACCCAACAACAACATCATTAACTAACAAATCATACACTAAACACCACAAATCATGATTAAAAAGCGATTGAACCGGATTGGACCGACCTAAGCCCACCGTAATCCAAAACTCAAATTTGTCACTATAAAAAGAGGCATGAGGTACGAGGATTCTTACCCTAACTTAGCATTCCTATTTAGACTCAAACTAACTTGAACATTGAAGTGTAACTACAAGTTTCCCTTCTCAGGATTCCAGAAAATCTAGAACCCTGAGATAATCGAAAGAGACTCAAGCATTTTTAAAGGATATGGATACCAAAGTTACAGAAGAATCCTAATATTAATTGTGTCTTTTCTAATTCTTAGTTGTTTCTCTTTATAAAGGTGAATAACATTTATTTTGTCTTTATCTATTATGATTCTAGTATTTATTGAAATTGGTTCTTTCTCTCTTTAATTAAAACCTAGAATGAGTGTACTCCTTATATATATTCAAAATATTTGTTTTGATCTTAGAAAATATAATCTTTTGTCTTTCATTTTACTCTTTTGTTCGTTTCTGTTATATTTTATAATAAACATCAAGAAAAACGTGTGAAGGAGGACCACCCCTACAAACTTAGAGGAAAACTAACCTTGCTCCATTAACTATATATTAGCAGTTTTAACAAGTGTACTTTGTACATACAATTATTAAACTGTTTTCACTTTTCTGTTTCAGAGTTAATTTGTTGTTAATCACCAGTTGTTACTCATTAAACATGGGCGCTTGTCCGTATCTGATGAAGATAGAGCAACGTTAAGTCCATGACAATCAAATGTAAGAAAATCTATATATTTCACAGGACATAATAGCATACAATGTGACTCCTGAAACTATATATTTTCTGATGTCAATATCCAATTGACATCTATAAATATATAGTTAATTAGTAGCTATTGGATCACACATGGCTCCTGATGGAGGAGCTGTATCCACTCTGAGCATCATAATACCTTGACCACAGCATAACACCTCCATACTTAGCAGAATTCTTAATGGCTGGAAGCACTTGAGATATAAGATCAGCAGAAGGAATGAAGCCAGTTCCTGCTGCCTGTGAGTTAGCTGGTAACCCCAAGAATATTTTGTTGGCAGGGATACTTGTGATCCATTGCTTCCATGCATTTTCAAGGTTGCTAATTCCTCCAGAAGTGTATTGGCAAGGAGGGTTGTTGTAGAATTGGACCCAAACATAGTCAAAAAGACCTGTAGTGAGAGCATTTCCTATCCAAGCATCAGGAAAAGGGCACTGAGGAGCTGCAGTGATATACACTTGCTTGCCTTGCTTGGCCATGCCATACCCTTTAAGGAACCTAGCAAGATCACCCCAGTGTTGGTTTGATCCACCTTCAATGTCAAAGTCAATGCCATCAAGAACAGCAGGGCCAAGAGGGCGAGATGAGGAGTGTCCCCCCAAGAAGTTGTTCCAAAGGTATGTGGCTATTTGGCTTGCATCTTGAGTGGATGCAATTGAGTAGCTTCCAGCACCTCCTCCTAAAGACAGCAACACCTTGATGCCTTTGGCTTGACAAGATTTTATGTCTGAACTTAAGCCAGTGCACCCATTACTGTAAGGGTCACAATGACCAGCAAGATTAATCATAGGAGTTTGGCCATTGCCAAAGGTTGGCAAAAAGGCTAGGATCAAATAATCATAGTTCCCTGTGGCACAAGCCTCTCCCAGTGTGCCCTCGTTTCCATTCTGGCCCCAGTAGATAGCAATTTGTCCACCATAACAACCATTTGCTAACAACACTAAGCACAAGAGTGAAACTGACACTGCTGATGATTTCAATGCCATTTTGTATTGAATTTCCAATATCTATGGAATTGTTCTGAAATGGTAAAAGATTTAGGTTGCTTCTTGGAGCCAGTGGCTTTTATAGAGTTCAAATGTTTCAATCCCTTCAAAATAAACTTTGGGGACTTAGAGTAATGTTTACTATAATAATTATTGATGCTGACTCGTGAAAGCACCGTGCAAATTTACCTATCTTGCCAATTATATTATCTTCTACTTGATTGTTCAGTGCTTTCCTAAATTTCATCCACTTCCAAACATGATAAATTAAAATTAAAATAGCAGTGAAGTGTACGAAGACTGCTAGCAAATTAATACTTTTTTTAGGCATAAATGGTTAAGTGTTTCTTGGTATCTGATATTTATGATCTTGTTTGCTTCATAATCGTCCATTTTAGAGCTTCTGCATTGGCTTTACGAGGGTAACATTTACAAATGGCAACCCATGTTGGAAATTTATTGTTGATACAAGAACTGTTACCAACTGATTATCTTAAAAGCTACAAAATCATGACAAAATACCTATTGAATAAAATAAAATATTAGATGTATAAAAATTCGTAATTGTTAGTAAATTTTAACAATTCAAAATATATTAAAGATATATGTTTCTAGTATTTTATTGGTATTATTATAGCTGCCCTTCACACCTATGGGGAAGGTATACAATGAATATCAAAAGGAAAATAACTTTCTTTAAAAATCTGTATCGGTAGATTAAAAGCTACGCAGATGTGACTATTTTGCTCAACCTTTACATTGCTACATTGCTACAGAGACAACTTTGCATTCAGATGGTGGAATAATTTAAAAAATTTAAATACAATATTCAATTCCCTGTATTAATCATAATAGTAGTAGTTGGAAGAGCTTGTGTATTAGTATGGGTCGCACGGTCATCTCGACTCGGTCAGCATTACAGATCATCCGATCACTCTTACTTTCATAACGATAGCCGCGAAGTAGCACGCGACTGACTTACCCATGACGACGAGTCATGAGTTGACCAAGTCAGCAAAGTTAATTCATAATTAAAGGTTACTTAGTGCAACCCTAAACATGAACCAATCCTCTAATCTGACCCACCAACAAAGATTCATTAAGGTAATATAAATAACACAGATTTTAAGAATCAGGTACGTCATTATCTACGGTGCTCTAACAACCGAGATCAGCTAGTAAATTCTATCTAATTCAGAGTTGATATGATTATGAGGGGAAACGTATACAACATGGAAGCTTAGCAATCTCGTGGTTATGTTTGTCTTTATCTATACTCAGTCGAAAACAACAAATTGAGCGTTTTCAGGACTTATATATGGGATATATTTTGCATCTAGATGACCAACTGTTCTTGTATCAGAAGAGTAAGCAAGGGTAGAAGAAGAAACGTGAAATAAGGAAAAGAAACAAGAAATAAAGTAAATACGAACAAGTTGTTAAATTTGTCTATTAATTCGTTCGGGTGTTTCTATTTAGTTACTCTATCTACAAGGTTATGAAACAAAAACTCCAAATGAATGAGTCTAAGCTGAAAGGAAAAATGAACCCACAGAAAATCTATTACAAAGAGATTCTATATTAGACTGTCTTCCAACTTAATCTATTACAAAGAGATTCTACATTAGACTGTCTTCCAGCTTATACATAATCTACGCATTTTCTGTTTAGTAGTTTTGAGTGATTTATTTCTTTTTAGCATAGAACTCCATTCTTCATGATCCAATTATCCACGTTGAAGCTTTTGGTAAGACAGTCTGGTGAACAAAAAAAAATCTTAAGGAAAAAAAATATATATAAAAGAGAAAATGGCAATGGAATACTAATCAGATGAGATTCCTTACCATGACACCATTTTGATTAACTCTATACATCAAGTTTTTCAAACAAAATTAAGTTTTTCCTAATGTAATGCAGAGGCTAACTTAGATAGAATCCTCAAAGATGCATCTCATACATTTTCATTGCTTTATATTTTCCTTAAACAAATTAAGATTGGGATAAATTTTGAATCAAATATAAAAGCGATGTCAATAAAGAGAAAATGAAAATAAAAATAAAAATAGAGTAAAAATAACGAAATATATAAACTAAAATTTACTGGAATTGAGTAATAGAACCAAATGAAAACTATAAAAATGGAATTGAAAGTTAATGTAAATCAAAAGCTGGAATTAAAAATGACAGAAGATGAAATTGCGACAATGAAACTAAAACAGAGTACATTCTATACGGCTAAAATAAAATTGTATTAGATGGTTCAAGTAATATCAATGTAAAAGCAAATTTGAACTACAATTTAAATTTAAAACAACAAGTAAAATACAAATAGATTCCCCTGAAGTATAAATTTTGTACAACTAGACCATCTAGTAACAGTCATTTATCAAACTATCTAATAGTTTTAGTAGTGAAAATCTTAGTGGCTAATAAAAATGTAAACGAAAAAAAATGTGAAAGTATCTTAGTTGTTAAATCTGAACTTTAGTAACTGATTTTTCAGCCACTAAGAAATATAGTTTTATTTCAGTCAAATTTACTTTATTATTATACTGAAAAGAGAATGTAATTTTAAGAGTTGTTCTTAAAGGAGATTAATTTTATAAATTACTTATGAGTAACCTTTTTCGGTTCCTAAAATTATGAGATGTTGTGTTGCTTATCTTATTATATATTTCAATCACACTATTTTTGGTTTTTAAAATTTAAACTACAAAAAAATCATTAATTTAAAAATAAAAAAATAATTAATCTTTATATTAATTAAGTTATATACTATTTTATAAACTAAAATGTTATTGATATTGATAGTTTATATTATCCATAAAAATGTATAAGATAGTTTCTAAATTAATATTTAACATCAGTTACCAAAATTTTAGCTACATAATATTTTATATTTTAAATTATTTTTTAATTAAATTATTGGTCAATTTTATAATTTTAAATATTAATAAATTAGTTTCTAAAATAAAGTAGTTTTATATAGATTTTTTTTCTCTATTATATTATTTATTACATTTATTCTTAATTTCTCTTGATTTTCTATCTTTTTCTCTTTTCGTTATATAAATTATTGTGCATGTAACCTTCCACGTATTTTATATACCAAAATTTGCCCATAACTTCAACCACAGTTATTAGAAAGTACAATGAAATTAATAAAATCATATATATATATATATATATATATATATATTAAATTAATTCTAATTTTGATAATAATTTTTTACTTAATAGTTTTTGCCATTTGTTAAAGAAAAATGATTTCTTTAAATTAAGTAGGATTTATTAACTGTTTTGATTTTTGCGGATTGAATTGAATATTTAGAGGGGCGTTTCGTTAACTTGTAGTTTTAACATTAATGATCAGAATTGTTTTTCAATGTTCATGACTCAAAAACATTTATCATCTTCAAGTTGATTTCTAGTCAATACCCAGCTGCAAGTTAAAATTTCCAATGTTAATTCCCAGTTGCATCTGATGGTTGAGCAAGACAAGGTTTGTGTACATAACAACAAATGAAAGCAAATATGTTTATATATCTCATGAAGACATGATAGTGCACAATCAAAGTTTCTTCCTGATGTCAATTCATACATTCATTTGTGTGAAGCAGTTTCAAACATAGCTCTTAATAGAAGAACTGTAACCACTCTGAACATCATAGTACCTGGACCACAGCATAACACCTCCATACTTGGCAGAATTCTTAATGGCTGGAAGAACTTCAGATATGAGATCAGCAGAAGGAATGAAGCCAGTTCCTGCTGCCTGTGAGGAAGCTGGTAACCCCAAGAATATTTTGTTGGCAGGGATACTTGTGATCCATTGCTTCCATGCATTTTCAAGGTTGCTGATTGCCCCAGAAGTGTATTGGCAAGGAGGGTTGTTGTAGAATTGGATCCAAACATAGTCAAAAAGACCTGTTGTGAGAGCATTTCCTATCCAAGCATCAGGAAAAGGGCACTGAGGAGCTGCAGTTATGTACACTTGCTTGCCTTGCTTCACCATCTTGCCATACCCTTTAAGGAGCCTTGCAAGATCACCCCAGTGTTGGTTTGATCCACCTTCAATGTCAAAATCAATGCCATCAAGAACAGCAGGGCCAAGAGGGCGAGATGAGGATTGTCCCCCCAAGAAGTTGTTCCAAAGATATGTGGCTACTTCACTTGCATCAATTGGGTAGCTTCCAGTGTCTCCTCTCAAAGAGAGCAAGACTTTGATGCCTTTGGCTTGACAAAATTTGATGTCTGAGCTTAGGCCAGTGCACTCATTTTCAAGAGGGTCACAGTGACCAGCAAGATTAATCATGGGAGTTTGGCCCTTGCCAAAGGTTGGCAAAAAGGCTATGATCACATAATCATAGTTCCCTGTGGCACAAGCCTCACTCAGCGTGCCCTCGTTGCCATTCTGGCCCCAGTAGACAACAATTTGTCCAGCATAGGAACCATTTGCTAGTGCTAACAGGACTATGCACAAGAATGTGACTGAGATTGCTGATTTCATTGTTACTGTGAAGAGAGAAGCATCTAAGGAAATGTTTTAAGACAGCTAAAGATTAGCCTGCTTCTGTGCCAAACACTGGTTGGGAGAAGGGCTTTTATAAAGTTAAGTGTTTGAATATCCCTTCATAACTTTGGAGCGTTTCTCATATATAGAGCGTGCCTTGGCAGTCATGGATGATATAATAATCATTTATGCAGACTTCATGGAAGCAACGTGCAGATTTACCAATCCTCCATATCAAAGAATGGTAAATTAAATAGCAGCCAAATGTAAATTCATATTTTTTGATAGATATCAGTGGTGAAGTGAACATTATAGCATTCAGGAATCAGTTATTTGTTATCTGAAAGCTTGTTGATATTCATGAACTTTTTGTTTTTTATGGTTTGTTATCTACATCAACTGAGATAGACTAAAGTTTAGATCACATTAGTTTAAAATATATGCTAATTCTTGATACCATTTATGAGGGAAATACAGTGTTTGTGAATATATGTACTGTAGGAACTTAGCTTTTTGCATCAGATTTATGTTTATCTTCCTCAGTAGAAAACTTCCAAAATGTGTGGCTTTATGAATCAGGAATAAAGTTTGAGTATAAGGATTATCCTCCCCCAAACCAAATCCTGATATTTTGCATCTTGACTCCAATAAATGACAAACCAGTGTTCAAATTTTGCATTTTAATAATAAAAAAAAAAGGCATAGACCTTTCATATGGATGGTTATTGTTTCCTTTGCCAAAATCGTTTAAATCCTGCATAAAGATGCTTACAATACCATTATTTCAATTAAGATTCACCTTAATTTCAATCGTTTATTTTAATTTTTAATTAAATTATAAATACAAAAAATATTTATTTTGTGATTCATTTTTATTACCTAACTTAATTGAACATATTTAATGTGATTATTTTCTAACTATTTTTAAGGAAGACAATAAGTTAGGGTAGAAATCATTTCCTATTTGTTGGTATCTGTAACAAAAAAATATCTTCAGAATTTTGTATGTCTGTGTGGATATTTTTTATTTTTTAATTTTAAATAAAATTATTTTAAAACAATTAATTAAAATATAAATTCAGATAAAAATAATAATTTTAAATTATAATTTAAATAAAATTACAATATAAATCTTAATGCTTTGGTATTAAAAAAATTGGATTTATCTAAAAAAATATGCATAGGTAAATTATCTATAGAAAGTGTGTTAGTGGATAACTGAAAAAGTGAGTTATTCACCGACCTCAATGGATAAATCTATTCGTAATCCTCATTTTTTTCATTTTTAATTTTTTTCATTATTATTTATTTTATTATTATTTATGATTATTATTTATGTTATCATAATTATTATTAATGTTAAAAATGAGACTTTCTTGATATCAATGTTGTCGACACAGATGCCCATGGTCCCTTTCTCTTTTTCACAAGTACCATGTTTTCCAACCAGGTGGTATTTTGCACCTTTCGGATGAACCCGACTTGTAGGAGTTTGGTCGTTTCCAGATTGGTTGCGAGTCTTTTCTCCTCCCAAGTAATTTTTCTTATGGGAGTTCGGTTTGGCCTCCTTGCACACAAAATTTGGTGGGAAATGATGCAGGGATCAATTCCTGGCTTGTCGAGCGGTCCATCCAAAGGGGTCATGGTTTTAAGTAGGCAATCCGTTATTACAATCTTTGTCTTTTTGGATTCGGTAAGATTTGTATTGAGTTGTGTGTTTTTCCCTTCATCTCATATCTGACACGGTATAGTTTCTTCACCTGGCTCCATCCTTTCTTCCATATTAATTTGAGGATTGAGGTTGGTTGTGGCTACTTGGTTCACTTCAGCTTGATGGTGCTACGGTGTTGGTGTCGTCGGTAGAACGAGTCTCAAGCTTGTGACATAACATTCTCAGGCCATTTTCTTGTTCATGTGTAGGCTTACAATATTGTCGTGCTCGGAGGGGAAATTCATTGTGAAGTGCGGGGTCGAGACAACTTCCAACTTGTTGAGTGACGACCTTTGAAACAGGATGTTGTATAACGTGCTAGCATCGACGATCATGTATCAAACTTTGAGGGTTTTGTACTTTTGGTTGCCTTCCCCGAACTTTGTATACATGTCGATGTATCCCTGGTTGTCCACTCGTGCACTTGAGAAGCCTACTATCTATTTGTTGTAGGGCATTATAGCGCTTTAAGATAGTCCTAGGTGCTTTAAGGTCTTCCAGTAGAGGATGTTTACCGAGCTGTAGTGGTCCACAAGCGTCTTCATGACTACAAAGTTAGGCACGTCGTTCGCGACAACCATAGGGTCTTCGTGGTCAAGGTCGATGGCCTTGAAATAGTCATTAGTGAAGGTTATTGGAGGCATGCTTCTTTGAGCTCTCCCAACAATTACATTGACAAATTGTATGACTCAAAGGTGTCTTGTATGGGAGGAGTATGTCGTCCCTCCTTTGGAAAATCCACCCGATATGGTATTGATGACTCCCTTCAAGGGCTCATTATGGTTGTGCTATTGACTTTGTTCTCGCCTCCGATCGCGACCTTGGTTTTGGTTGTCTCGCTTGATCCTTTATTCTCCCTCCCGATTGTCAAAGGTTCTTGGGTTGTGGCGTGGCGTGGGTTGTCATATTTCATTAATCCCTTGAGGTGTTCGCCCTGTACTAACTCCCCTATCTTATCTTTCAAAGCAACGTACTCTTTGGTCGTGTGGGCGATATTTTGATGGTAGGGGAAATGCTTGGTTTTGTTGGAGTGGGGGGTGTTGGTTTTCCTCGGGACCGACATCAAGTTGGCATTCAGGGCTTCTTCCATAACTCGCGCAACGTCAACATTAAGGGGCATGTATTACGCGAATCATTAGGGTCGAGGGAACTCTTTGTGGCCTTTCGGCGGTGCTGACGTCTTGCAATTCTTGTCTATCATTTTCTTTACAAATGGCTCCTTAGTCTATCACACCTTGTTGTGGAACTCTCTCAGCTCCTCAAGTTGCATGAACTTGGTAGCTTTTTATCGTAACTCGCCTAAGTTCGTGACCGACTTCTTGCATAGTATCGAAGAACGATCTCAATTTTAGGGTCATGACCATGTGGTGCTTAGGCACCTCGAGACTCAAGTTTCAGATAACAAGGGCTATTTTGCCAAAATGCTCCATGAAGGCACGCAAGGACTCTGTTTTCTCGAGCCTTATGTTAACGAGCACGATTGAAGTCAGGTGATGTCGTTGCAAATTGTGCTCCAAACTTGTTGGCCAGGTTATCGAAGAAAACAATGTTGTGGGGGTGGGAGTCTTATAAACCAACTCAGGTTGACCCCCTTCAAAGATGTGGGGAATACTCCAATGTGTGTCATCGGTGGTGTACAAGCTTATTTGTGTTATGTACACGTTGATGTGCTTGTCAGGGTTGGTATTACCATTGTACTTGTCCAAAGCAGGTCTTCTCCAGTTGCTAGGAAGGGAGACTTCCATTATAGCCTCGATGAAAGGACTATGACAGAGGATGCCCAAAGGTGCTAGCGGAGGTGGATGGCTTGCTTGTGTGATAAGAGTTGTCGGCTTCTATCCACGGGTTGTTTTGCTAATTCTTCTTGGTTAGATCTCGGCTCACGTCTTGTGTGTAACCAAGATTGTTCTGTTATTTTGCTTCATGTTAGCGTTCTCCTCCCGGTGGGCCCCTTTCTCTTCCCCATTCATTCTCTTCATAATGTTTATCTCTTCTAGAGAATTTCCATCTCCCTCTTCATTTTTCGTATCATCGCCATTAGATCTTCTTGGTAATTACTTACCTCCTCAGTTGTGCACTTATCATTGCTCCTCATGTTCCTAGTGGTTACCATATGGTTATTTTCATAAGGTGTCTTTTCGACCCCACAGTGAGCGCCAAAATGTTCTTTCAAGGACAAAACTTCCCTTACCGTCAGAACGTCAAGTCCTTGGTCTTCAATATTCTTAGCTATCAGATTTTTCAGTCTAACATCTTCTCAGACTATTTGGAAGGGTACCTACAATGACACTCTGACGCTTAATTTAGTTGGGGGGTATGAGTGTAAAGAGTATTCTAGGTACGATGTTTTGACTTTATGAGGGTTCTTCTATTTATAACCGCAAATTTGGGTCTCATGGTGTACGAAAGTGTATATATGTGGTCCAATGGAGCTCAATTGTCTCTTGATCGTGATTTTCGCATGATTATCGCGTAATAATCGCTAAATGATGTTGTTAATCACTTCACAAGGTGTGGTGCAGAATTGGCCGACAGACCGAGTAATCAAATAGCCACGTGTATATATATACTGAAATAATTTTGGATGAGTCGAAATTAAAAAGAAAAAATAACATGTAAAAAAAATGATGAATTGATTAATCAACATTTTTTTTCTTCTTCTATGATTTGAGTTTCTCTTCTTTAATATTTTTCTCTTTTTCCATTGGTAGTTTTGAGATTGGAAAATGTGATGATGTTCACGTTAAGGTTAATATTCACTTGATAGTATATACAAAAGAATAATGACTTTACCAAAGAAAAAAGTTGCTCGCAAGTGAAGAGAGTGATTGAGAATGAAGGTTATTTTATTTTATATGTGAGATTTGGTGTGGGAATTGAATGAAGGTGAGAGAGAGTATGCTCTTTCTTTCTTTGTGTTGTTGTCTTAAATCAGGAATTAAGAGAAGAGTGGAAAAGTGAAGGAGTTAGTTTGCATATAAAAGCTGTCAATTAATATTAATTTATTTATTTTTAAGTAATTTATATGAAATAACAAAATATTATATTGTACTAATAAAATGAGATATATTAAATAAAGGTAGAATCATAACAAATTTGGATAAAACAAAAAACGGTTATTTAAAGAAATATCTTTTATATAGGTATAGATTTATTTAATTTTTCTTAATATGTTACGATGGAAAATAGTTTTTCAATTATTATCGAATCAATGTCAATTTGATCATTAAGTTTTAAAAAAAAAAGATTTTATTGATTCAGTAAATGGTATATGTTTTAAAAAACGTTAAGTTAAATTTCTCAAAAGTAAGCCGCTGAATTATTTGATAACTTTTAATTATGGTCTCTAGACATTTATTTTTTCAATTAAGTCCTTAACTTCTATTTATATTTTAATTGATCACTTCCCGTAGTTCAAAGTGCATTCCAAACAAAGTTTTAGGTTGTGTTTAGATTGGGGGAGGATTTGAGATAGTGGATTTGGAATGATTTGAGAGGAAAGTTTAAAGAAAATGAAGTTGTTTGGATTAGGGTATATTAGAGTGAATTTGTGAGGAAAGTTTATTGAAATTTGTGTGTGATAGGATGGTTATAAGGAGATTTTTATTTTTTTTTAAATGTATAAAATGTAAGTTTACAAATTTAGCCTTCTCTTAAAAAATATTTTCACAAAATCAAATCAAAATGAAAATTTAATTTAATTTTTGTTAATATTATTATTTAATATATTTATTTTAATTATTATTAAATATGTAATTTATATTTATATTTATATTTATTTTTATTGTTTATAATTTATTATTATTATTATTATTATTATTATTATTATTATCATTATTATTATTATTCCTATTTTAAATTTTAAATATATTATTATTATTTCATAGTTTACATTTATAATACTAGTTTATTTTCTTTTATTATTACTATATAAATACATTT
>Ga0123342_1003426_pt1 | contig 25438 bp, 11 predicted proteins | sample Turbeawhitnodule_FD_89960 | JGI IMG/M metagenome (GOLD analysis project Ga0123342, IMG submission 89960) | Root nodule microbial communities of legume samples collected from Mexico - Turtle bean Mexico white nodule | ecosystem: Host-associated > Plants > Roots > Nodule | place: Mexico: Nepantla... | reverse complement strand
ACTATAATGCAGCGATTAGAATTCTCAGATATATCAAAGGGGCTCCAAGTCTTGGTCTATTTTTCTCTTCCACTACCTCTGTTCATCTCAAAGCCTTTTGTGATAGTGATTGGGGCACCTGCAGTGATTCAAGACAATCAGTAACTGGTTTTAATGTGTATCTTGGGAATTCTCTCATATCTTGAAAATCAAATAAGCAAGGAACAATATCAAAGAGTTCTTGTGAAGCTGAATACAGGCAATGACCACTGTTACATGTGAAGTTCAATGGCTAACTTATCTTCTTCAATATTTCTAAATGCACTTTTGAGGAACCATCTCTTTTATACTGTGACAATGACTCAGCAAGATACATTGCAACAAATCCAGTGTTTCTTGAGCGTGCAAAACATATAGAAATAGATTGTCACGTGGTCCGGGAAAAATTTGCTTCCCATTTCCACCACAGACAACTGACTGATATTTATACAAAAGCTTTAAGTCCTCAATCTTTTAAGAATATTTGTTTCAAGCTGGGTCTCATCAATATTTGCTCCCCAGCTTGTGGCGGGGTATTAAAGGATACGGATACCAGAGTTATAGAAGGATCCTAATATTAATTGGGTGTCTTTTTCTAATTATTCGTTGTTTCTCTTTATAGAAGAGAATAATTTGGTGTCTTTTCTAATTATTAGTTGTTTCTCTTTATAGAGATGAATAACCTTTATTTTGTCTTTGTGTGTTATGATTCTAGTATTTAATTATTAATTCTTTCCCTCTTTAATTAAACCTAGAATGAGTGTACTACTTGTATATATTTAGACCATTTCTTTTGATTTGAATAACAAGAAATAAGAGATATTCATTCTCATATCTTTTTGTCTTCAGTTTACTCTTTTGTTCTTGTTCATCTTTGTTCCCTTTTGTTTATCTCTGTTCTATTTTCTAATATGTAATTATCTTCAAATGTGGTGTGTTCTTACTCACTTTTTTCTTAATCCCTTTTTCCTTTTCCTTTGCAACTTATTTTATATTTTTCATTTGAATAGTTGAATGATTGCAACTTATTTTATACTTTTCATTTGAATAGTTGAATGTTGTCACCATTTCTTTTATACTTTTCATTTGAATAGTTGAATGTTGTCACCATGGATTGTGGTTTTACAAACCTTTCATGTTTTTCATGGATTTTTTACTTTTCAAACATTTTTTGAGTTGATAAAAATTCATTCTACTAAGGATTATATCAATAATGATAGTTATATTCATAATCATCATTGTTTATTTGTTATAATTTTAAAGATCAACTCAGTTTCAAACTATTAACAACTAAAAAAATTAGATTTTTTACAACATTTTAATTTTTTGATAAACATCTAAACTAAATTAGAAGTTATTTATTTTTTAACTTTTAAAATAATATGTATTTATAATATATGTTAAAGCTCTAAATTAGTCTCTCTTTTTTTATAATTAGAATAAAAAAATACCCCCGTTTATTTCTTATAAATAAGATCAAAGGATTTCTTTTTATAAATAAAACTAAAGGAAATAAATTTTTTCAAGCGTTATTAATTAAATTCTCATAAAGTATTAAAATATTTTATTTATATAGATTTGTAAATATCTTCATATTTACCTACATAAATAGTTAAACTTATTGAAGAACGCATTTATTATGTCTTATTACAAGACTTATGCACAATAGGCCAAGAATAAGAATACTGAAAATTACATATTCCTTAAAATAAATTTAAAATCATATAAATAAGTCAAACATGACTTTTACAAAGTCTAAACTACCTATTTTTATTTGTCACGTGTCCTAAAAAGAAGTGAGCTCATTTTTCACAATTTATAATCTCTTCTACATTAAAAAAATGTAAGTCCGTTAACGTACTTATGTACGTAATTAAGTATACATTATACAGTGACTTGATATGAAAAAAAAAAAGTATTTAATTAGACTAGCATGCAAATTACTAAATTTCCAAAAAAGTTAGGTGAAACTTAAAAGAATATATGCAATGAATAATAGACAGATTTGGACTTTGAATTCTCTTAAAAAAATACTTATTTAAGTAAAATAATCTTCAGTCCAATCTATTTACACTTTTACCCCCACTTCCACATAAATCAAAATCATAGTTTAAGAATATGAGGCAAATTTTATTTGGCTTCAAGAAGAAGGGAACTCATGCAAACAATTCCAAGGATTTATCACATTTATCTTCAAAATTATAGCATCAATTTACTTGAACTATTCAAATTTGAATTCCTTAATCAATTCAATGGAAAATATTTTATTGAAATTTGAATTTCTTGATAATTATAATCAAGTATTAAAATTATAGTGAAATGGATACATAGGTGTTTGAGGAAAACATGGTACATGACTAAAAGACAAAGTTGTTGAAGTTGGCAGAAAGGTATATTGTCCTTGGATGGGGGGACAAGGTGCATCCCCAAATTGGTTTTATAGTAACATGGTAGAAAGGAAAATATATAATTTTGGGAGCACCCATGGACAAAATATTGATATATATATCATTCTTCTTTCCAACCACTCCCTTGTTTAAGTTATGAAGACTCTTTACTTTATTTGCTCCTTTATTTTTAAATTTTATTTAATTATAATTTTTCTTTTTTATTTGGCAATCATAATTTGCAAACTTATAATTATAATTGTTGTGGGCAATCATTTAATCACATAGATACTCACTTCAGCACTTACTTTAACATTGTTTAAGGGGAAGTTTACACTTGCTTAAACAAAAGTGTACACTCACCTAAATATAAGTTTGCACTCCCTTAAGAAGGAATAACTTGGTAATCCTTTATCCAATGTGTTCTTGCTTAAGTGAGCATGATTAAACAAGTATTTTCACGTTTAAGTGTTTTTGTTCAAAGTTTCAAAGTGACAATATCTTTATCTTAGTGAATAACTATTTCATAGTCACTTAAAGCAAAAATTAACACACTTAAATATTTTTTTTGTGACACTTTCATTATGACATTTGAGTGTGTTATCAAAAAAATGGTCACTCGTTCCATATTTATACATTGTGTGACAATGTTTGCGACACATATTTTTTAATGAAGAACATTTGGCGTTACATAATTGTGTTACTTACACAATTTTGCAACGAATTCTATAATAGAGATTTTAAAAACAACATGTTCTCATCACCAATATTTACAAAACAAAGATCACCACAAAATTTAAATTTTCATCACAAAAATTATTACTTTTTGTAATAATTTCTTTGTTTCACAACATTTCATGAAAAATAAATATAATTTTTATAGTGATTCGAGTTGTTAAGATTTACACAAACTAATCTCAAATAGTTTAAGAGTACTAACCGACAATCTATACATTATAGAATTTTGATAAAAAAAAAAACAAATAGAGTTTAATATTTTACTGAATATTTCTCAGCTTTATTATTATTATATTAAATAAATTTGTATATATATACTACATATGTAATATAATTTTATTCTTCTTTATTTATTTGTAATAAATAAGAAGTTATTAATTTTGATTGTTTAACATTATTTTAATTGCAATAAATCTTTGTTCTTCCAAGAAAAAAAAATTAAGATGAGAATATTATAATTATCTTAGTTAAATATTTTTAAACACTAGTTTGAAAGTTGTTTTTTAGTAAGTTATTATATATATGGGTTGAAATAAATTTGTTATGAAATTAAAAGTGATAAGAAATATTATATTGATTACACAAATGGTATAAAATATGAACTCAAGCATATATTATATTAGTTGTTTATGTTAAACGGTGTAATATGTAATGTGTGATATATATTACACTGGTCGTGCAAATTAATCATTGTAATATGTTCTTTAAATTGGCTTATGCCTTTACTTTCACTCTCACATTCTTATATGTCATTTTTTCTTATTCTTTTATTTACCTTGTATTCATATTTATGGTTGTAAATCCACACATTTTAATCATTTCATCTTCATCGTTGTTAGCTTCAATCTTTGTTTTTTCTTTATCACCACAACACAACAAGTTTCCACTATAGCAATACATCAAATTGTGTCGTTGCCTCCACAACTCCTCTAAAAACTTCTTTTCTATGATGCATATATAGTGTTCGTGCTCATCAAATTGTGTCATCAGTGTTGCAATAAATTTTCTCTATCGTGTGCTACTACTTAACCACCTTCTTTCTCTAGATCGGGTTTTTTCACTGTAGTTATTCACGATGTCGTTGTGAAGTAAATTGCCTCGTCATATTCCAAATCAATAATTTTTGTGGTATTATTTTTCAAAAAAATTACTTGGATATTAAGAATTATTACATTGATTGTTGTCTATAATTGTCTTTCCAACATTTTTTTCTTACTTTTGTCAAATTGTACCAATGATCTGTTGTAAAATTATATATATTGCAAAACGAAAAAAATAATATAGTAAGTGCAGAAACGAAAAGTAGAGTATGCGCAGAAAACCTAGTCGTCGTTACAGAAAAATTGGAGGCAGTGGAAGATAGGTTGTGAAAGTGGTTGCAGAAATGCAACAGCTTTTCAAAAAAAAAATCAGCAAAATCTTCACCGTTGCAAGTTATGGTCTCTCCTTAACTGGGTCTTTCACACAAGCGTCCCTCTTTTTCCAAATGTTGGTCTTTTAGAAGATTGAAGCGCGTTACTGCAATTGACAAACTGAAATTGGTTGGTTCATCTCCCTGTATAAAGAGAGCTCCATCCACTTCAGAATCACAACTCTCACTCACCTTCTTCATCTTCTTCACCCACCACCGGGAAACCCTTCTTCTTCCTATCACCTTTTTCTCTTTCTCTCTCCATTTAATTTTTTTATTTTATTATAATATTTTTGGGTTTATTGGGTTCTTACTCTATTAAGAGTAACTTGCTAGTTTTGATCCTCATAAGTTTTCGGAAAGTTCTTGTTGTATCCTGGGGGACTTGCCCAATACACCGCGGATAAGTCCTTACGGACAATGATTACTCGCACATTGAGAAATCAATTTTATTTGTATTTTGAAGCCTCATTTACTATCATCAACATTCATAATTGTTATACTATTTATGTATATTATATCAATTTTTAATCGATCTAAAATGTATCTCACTTCTTATATTAGTGGGATCAGTATCAATGCTATTTTAATGAAATTGTTGGGTTATGGGCTTGGGCCGACCCTTGACGATTAAGGAAGGACGCCGATCTAATTATCGTGGGTGTAGCCCAACCTGGTGATCGAGTACACCTTTAAGCTTGCAGTAGCCTTATTTGCCCGTGCATAAGGCTGGGGGCATGTTGGGTTATGAGCCTTGGGACGACCTTTGGTAATTTAGATAAGAGGTCAATGTAAGTGAATAATGTAAAGGAAATAGCATAGGACGGGGATTTGGATTAATTAGCATTAACCAGACAATAAAGAGAGAATCATAACGGTAGACACAGGGTTAAGACTGACTCCATATATACTAGATAAAACCTCACAGATAGATAGACATATCACAAATTAAGTTAAGAACACACTTGTTCTTGACTACCTTGAATGTTCTGGGTTTAGGTCGCCTATTGGCCTGTATAAAACATTTTTTGGAGGCTTGTTCCGGTATGTCAATATAGTCTCACATCACTCAGGAGTCGAGGCCAATGGCAGTTTATATACTCCCTCCTCCCTCAACCCACCGATGCACCTTTTAAGGACAAAACCGTGACGGAACACCAACCTTCAAAGCAGACAATACCTCGAATGCGGTAATTGACCCTAGCGATGTTGTCCAACGAACTTGATGTTAGAACAAAAATCTATATCATGCTATAAGAATGTATGTTGAACATAACTAATATTAAAAATATTAAAAGTTATTTTTCTGTCAATAATTTATTTTCATATTTTACCTGCATGTTCGTAAATCAAGAATTAGATAAAAATAAAATAGGTCGTAAATTTTACGGAGGTCTACGCCACCACCCATTATCTTAGAAGAATCAAATATCACTCTTTTAAAATAAACCAATGCAATTGAAAACAATAAAGAAAGTTCCTCTGTCTCCTTTCCATTTTTTTCTTCTATTTAATAAACAAACGAGTGACCCCACGACATTCCCCAATGCCATGTTTAACATGTTTTGTTCAGATATATAAGTGAAGGGTAGATCTCTCTCTCTCTTATCACAATCAACCAAATAAGTTAAAACTGAAAAGTTCAGTGCCATCTAGAGTTTCTTAAGAAAGTGAAATATAAGTGGTGTGAGTGAGACTCACATTTTTTCCACTTAAAGAATTATTGTTTTTAAGTTATAAAAAATAAATAATTTCTTTTATAAAAGGCCTCTCTCACACGTAACTGTCTCTTCTCGAAGAACAAGTTGCTTTATAAAAGCCCCCCGCGTGTGGATCAATCGAAAACGTTTAAACCCTTTTCTTTTATAGCGCGTACATTAAATTTTTATTTATTTATTTAATAATTTTCCAAACTCAGATAGTACACAATTTTTGAGTTTTCTTTATCTTTCATCATAACATGTCATGTTCCCTCTACTTATCCACTTCCAATCTTTATCACAAACTGCTTATGACAAAACACTGCATTTCAAAACATTATGAATTATGAATATATGCTTTATTTAATTTTTTTCACTTTCATATTGTTTTTATTTTATGTTATTATTAACTTATTCTTTCTATATACAGACCTTCAATATTCAAATATTAATTACCACTAGAATTTATTCTCTAATAATTCAAATCTAAAAAAAAAAATCTTCATTCTCATACTTGGAGTAACAACTCTTCATATTACGATAAAAACACTATTAACTACTCATAATTAATATAATGGGTCAAACCATACCACCTTATCATACACAAAAGGGATTATGTCTAGACCAAAAAAATACATTATGAGCAGACAACTTTACAATTAATTGATGACAAGTAGATGAATTATGTTTTCATCTAAAAAATTTCGAAACCTCTAAATAAACCATTTTCATCATTAACTACCAACAAATAGGGCTTGGCCTAACAAAAATTGACCAACCCAAACCCGATCCGGTTGAGTCCGGATTTGGATATAATAAAATTATCCAAACCCTGACCCTCTTAGAAATTCCATAAGAAGGAGTCCTGAATTATCATCCCATCCACGTTTTCTTCTCCGTAATCGAAACTTGGAAGCTTCGGCATGAAGAAATCGCGGCTGAAATCGTCGAAACTAGGAAAATCAGAGAACTCGGGGACGAAACTGCTCGACCCAAACTCCGAAAACGGGTCGGGAAATGACCCGGTTTGGAATATGGCGTCGTTCTGAACCGACACGTCGGAGAGAGGAGGAGACGAGGACTCCAACCTCAACGACGCCGTTTCCTCGTCCGAAGCTAAAGACTCCATTGGTTGCTGACCCGAACACTCTGTCTGGGGCTCCGAATTGGCGAAACGGGCCGCAGCGATCTGAATCTGAGAGGGGGTCATGGTCCTCCCGCCGGCAATGTTGGGGGGGTCACTCGGGAAGTTAAATTTGGCGCCGCTGCCACGTAAACAGAACATGGCCGCATCGAACGCGCGCGCCGCCTTCTCGGCGCTGTCGTAGGAACCCAACCAAATCCTTTGACGGCTGTTGGGCAGCCTAATTTCCGAAACGTATTTTCCCCACTTCCTCTTCCGTACTCCTCTGTACGATGTACTGCTTCGCTCCTCCGCAGACTTTTCCACGCCACCAGGCTTCACCATTTTCCTACACCCACTCTTTTTATAGCTAAACAAAAATGTTTTACTCTGATGATTTTTGTTGCTCCTTCTATTGTTGTTGCGATTTTAGAATTGGAAGCTTTGTCTTTGGTTTGTGTTGAGAATCTATGTCGTTTGCGTTTGCGTTTTCCGAGGGAGAGTTTGTTGCGGCTCTTTATATATGTGGTGAAGCGAGTGAATATGTTTGACTCACAGTGATGTAAGACTTCAAACGCGCGGAGAGTGCATGATCTTGTACACGTGGACAAGTGTGACGATAGCAGTGATGATTTGTTTCTACGCGTAGAGATGACCGTCCCTGGAGTAAACAAACGTGGGCCACCACCACGTGTGTTTTTGTTCCACGTGAATTTAGAACCATAGTGTTCCTGTGTTATGTAATGTTAAAAATATGTAATAGTGTCCACCATAACATAATCTCACTTTTCACTTCATTAGCTTTAATAAACTACGCACTTGCACCTAGATTACCAGCAGCATGCTGAATTTAATAATACTGTGTTTTGGATTGGGATGTTGAAGTTCAAGATTTTCAACTAAAAAAAAATAGGTGAAATAGAAACAACTAAATAACACTCCCCCAAGTTGCACCTCCGAATGATTCTACGAGTGAAACTTCCATTTGCTTTGCATTTTTAACAAGTCAAAGTTAACAGTGAATCCATTCAAAATAATAATAATATTTGACTATGTGGAAAAAAAACACCCGCACCTATTAAAAATTATTTTATTTATTATTATCTCCTAACAATAACAATACGGATTAAGAAATTAATATATAATATAATAAAGATGGAATAGTAACATATTAATAATATGGTACACAAATATTGTTGTTATTTCTTAATGAAGAATCAACAAGTCAACCATTTGATAAAGTAATAACACACTTAAGGTCTCGTAGGTTTTAGACTAGGAGATGCAGCAAATGTTGCAAGATATAATTATGGAGATCAAGGAAACTTCAAGTGGATTAAATGTTGTATCAAAATGACTTATTTTAAAAGTTAATATGAAGATCTTAATTTTTTTTCTTTTGAGTTAGTTTCAGAATATATCTACAAGACCTTCATAATGGAGTCTATATTTATAGACTGCAATATAATTAGATTAATTCTCATCTTGTTTTTTATGTAATTGATTTTTTATTTCGAAATAATAGATTTATATATATTCTTTAATTCAAATTTAATATTTATGTAATTTTTTAATAAGTGGGTTTTAAGTTTTAACTCAACTTTAAAAAAATATTTAAAAATTTTACTTTTTTATATATTATATAAAGAAAGAATTTATGTTAGATTTTATGCGACATGTAATATATGGAGTAAAATAGTTTTGGCAATATATAATTATTTTGTTATTAATTAGTTCGTCATCCCTGACACGAGGCTTTTAATCAAACAAGGATAACTACCTTCAAAGCGGACATTTTGAGAGTGGTCGCTGTTAACCAAATGTGGACCAAATGCACATTAAATACACCGGATTTCCAGATGAGTTTCTTTCTAAACATTAAGAATAAAATTAATTTAAAAAGTTGTTTGAATTTTATATATAAATTAATTTTAATATTTTAAATAATTATATTTTTTTTCATATTTTATCATTTTAATTTTTCTGGAAACCTTGTGTACGTGTATGTCCATGATACTCCTTGTCCCAAACGAAGGTCAAATTTAGGACTTACGTCTTCCTTGTCAAGGGGTACCCTTCTTTTTGGTTTTCTCATTTTATTGTTTGGTGAAGTGTATGTATCATAATCATTATCAACAATACTAATTATTTTGTATGTACATATATAGCGTGCATGTTATTTATTGTAAGGATGTGACCCTGGAGAGAGAATTGACTTTAAGGATAAATTGCAATAACAAATAAAAAAAAATCTAACAAAATGAAGGTTTTTTAAACAAAAGATAAAGTTATGCATATACATTTACAAAATTGTATTAAACTTTATTAAATGTCAAATCTCTGTGTGGGGGAGGAATCTCAATCTCTTCTGTGAAATTAAATGAATAGTCTCAATCATTCTCCTGTAATATTAAGATGAATAAGTTACTGCACAGTGGTATGTAGCGGTAGCAGTTATGGTGCCCACCAATTTTTTTATGAATTGTGCAATTTGATTTAAAGAAATTATTAACCAAAGAGAAGATATTTTCTAGAATTACAAAGCTTTTGTCCTTTACTTATTATGATAAACCTTTCAACATTTTTTTAATGTAATTTTTTCTTTTTTTATAAAAAGTTTTCATGTCGTTATGCTATTTGACTTCTCAACTAGGCTGACACCTCAAGTAACAACAATCATTTGCCATCACATGGAAAAAAATATTATTAAAAAAAATATACAAAAATATGGGAACTATACCAAAACTCATATGTTAACAAAAATGATACATAAGTAGACTATACCTATTAATAAAAAATATAAGAACAGAGATGGAAGCCTATTATATCAATGAAAGGATTCTATATGAATAAATCATAACCAACTTATCAGCACACAAAAATATGAGTAACCCTAAACCTAATTAAGACAAGTATTTCATCAATTACGAAGCATCAAAGGAACATTTGTCCTAGCAGTAAACGCAACACAAACCAAGATAGAGTCACATTCCAGCCAGACATTAGTAAGACCCAACTTTTGAGCTTCCTCCAAAGCATATATAACTCCATAAAATTCAGCAACCAAAGCCGTTTGAACGTCAACAAACGTAGAGAAAGCTCCAATAAACTCCCTCATACTCCCACGAAAAATACTTCCACAAGCGGCAAAACCTAGATAACCCTTAACCGTCCCATTGATATTAAAGTTTGGAATTTATAAATGTTATACCAAACAAAAATTATTTTCATCATGAAAGGAATTTTCTAACTAAAGAGAAAAGAATGTTACTAATCCTAATTTTATTAATCTTAGTTTATCTCGATAACCATATAACTTAAATTTCTTAATAATATTAATAGTTTTCTATCAGGTTGGCATTCATGTACCTTTTATTTATATACTTATTTTGCTGATTTAAAAGAAATATATATAAACCTTCCAATATTTTATGTCAATCTCTTATAAATTTTATTGATAAAAAAATCACACCAATTAGTTTTTTATCAGCAAATTACACCAATTAGTAATTACATACACAATGAATTGAGTTATTCCCAGTGATGAAAAATAAAAAGTAATGGGAATGTTTCATAAAAGAAAGAATAAGACAGAAAATCGACAAGAGTATGACAGGGAGAAGCAGATTGGTCCACGTATCATCTAATCTTTTTTTCTTTCCCGCACATTGCATATAAAACTAATTTAATTTGTTGTGTAGATAAAGGAATGCAAATAAAATTAATATTATGATTCAACGATAATAAAAATTAAAATTCTTTAGTACAATATAATTTTACTTTGACACAATTTATATAAAAATAATAATTTGTTTGAATTATCGTGATTATTATTTAAGTTTATTATATATATATATTGATTACAAAATAGTGTTAGATTATTCTTTTATAAATTATGATTTATTAAATATGATTTTGATTTGATTTAATGCATGTTTAAGATATAACTTTAAAATAAAAATAGTATTTTAAAAAATAATTGTAGAAATAATAATAGTTAGGATAATAATTATATTGATAATAATATTGATATGCACAATAATACATAATTATTATTTTTTCTTCTCAATATACAAGATTGTTGGACAGTTATCGATTCTTCATTATTAGCTTTGGAAGCTCTGATATGCAACCATTCCATCAAAAGCAGTGACATCCAAATTTTAGAAAATGACACAATGATTTTTTTTAATTTTAATTATTATTATTTTAATTATAATCTTATGCTCCATATTTAATGAATTTTTCCAACCTTATTCTCAGTAGGCAACAACAATAATAACTGGAAAACTTTGACCCTTTAAATACTTAAATCTAAACATTTTTTATTAAAATAATTTATTTTGTTAAACGTTTAAAAAATTTATATTTTTAATTTAATTTTATATATCATTATTGTTTATGTGTCTTTACATGAATAATAATGAATGATAAATTAAATTTTAAGTTCCTCATAAATTTAAATATTTTAATTAAATTAAAAAAAATTAAAGTCTTAATAAAACAAAAATATTTAATAATAATTAAATTAAAAAAAATTAAGATTTGATTAATTCTATTATTATAATATCTTTGTAGTGAAAAAGGCAGTGATTTATATAAATCTAAACTTCATTGAAATAAAAGAGTGTAGAATTCAAAAAAAGTCTCAATTTGGTTACTCTGTTCTATGGTGTGAACTTGAAAATAATTGAAAAGGTAACCATAATTGACCCAACATCGAAGACATCCTCAATTTGGTCACGAAAGAGTGTTCACATTATCTAACAACTTATATCGCGTGGCCTTTGAATGGAATACTTGTTTCATCAACCTCAGCTATGTGTCAAAATTTATAACATATACTATATATAGTAACCAAAATAAAGGCTAAATTATTTAACACTTTCTTAATAATAAATCAAATATATGTGTCTTTTTTAGTTTTATACTCTTAAAAGAACAATTTGGGTCAAGTTATTTTCATACAAAAATACTTAAAAAACTAAGTAGTATACATTTTTTGTGCTGAAATAATTAAAAAAAAGTTTTGAAAAATTATCTAAAACAACATAATATTTATATGTCTATCAAAAACAACTATCCACCAAATATTAACCTATATAAAACAATTTAAGAAAGATTTTTTTTGTCTAACTTCCCCACTTTCTTTCTGTCTGCACCTATTTATGTGTATTTAATGCTTTTCTTTATTGTCCAAACATTTTTTGTTGTTGTGTTTTTTTTCAAGATCTTTCTGCTTATTGCTGAATCCAAATATAGTAAAAAGACTAGCGAAGATGATTATTGTTGAATGCAAATATAGTTCAAACACGAGCAAAATGATTATATATATACATACATTTCAAATTTCCTTATTTTATGTATTTTGACATATATAAGCAAACAAAAAGATAATACAATATGTTAGGTAAAATTTGCTACTTTTTGCTTACTCATTTTATATATTAGTTTTTTTAAAAATGATTTTAATGTAATTTAATATTATTAAGTTTTCATGAATGTTTTTACTTATTTTAACTTAAATATTTTATCATTTTTAACTAAAATTTGAATTTATTTATAGTTGATATTATATATATTATTTGAAGAATAATCATTAAAAATAATTTTTGACATTAAAAAATAGGTATCTGTTCTTCAATTTCTTTTTTACTATTAAGATAGATTTATATAAACTCAACTAGTTTTAAAAAAAAATTATAAATACAGTTTTTCAGTTGATGGGATAACTAGTTTTAATAGAACTTAGAAATTTAAAAAAGTTATCAATGAACTGTTATTTTAAAAAAATATAAAGAAAAAAAAATGACAAACAACTTTCTTTTTTAAGTTCTTATTTATTAACTTTTTCTAAGTACAACAAATTGAACCAAGCATAAAGTTTTTCAAGCGTTTTTAATAGTTTTGGAAAGACTTCATTGATATGAACCAATTAAAATATGTTTTAACAGTTATAAAAAGTATTTTTCTTATTAAAGACTGAATTTTAACCTTCCAAATGCAATATGAACAATTCGCTACTTCATTTAATTTATATTATTATGTCGATATAATATACTGAGTATTTTTCATTCTTCAAGTTAATATTCTTATTTCTCTAAGTTCTTTAATTAATTTTATCACTTCAATAAATCCAAGTTTTTTTTTTCCAAAAAATTTCTCTAAATCATCCCAGGGCAAATTTGTTTCAAACTTGCAAAATTGACTTAAACAATTATTTTTTTTTTATAAAAAAACAGTTAAATAGAAAAACCTAATTAAAAAGTATAAATTCAAACACCTAATCAAAAAATAATTGAAAAATATTGCCATATAATTCATTTACATACGAATTAATGTAACCTTAAATGAATTATTTATAAGAATATTCATCTAACCTTTTTCCTTCATAAATTACATTTTGATATTTTAAAGTGGTATATCAACACAAAAAATGAAAGTTAATTCAAAGTAAACTATCATTCCATTCATAAAAAAACATGTATAATGATATCTATTTGGTGTGTTGAAACTAAGAAAATTTTAAATAAATATCTGAAATTGTTTTTTTAAGCATAATCTCTTAAATATTTCACATCTATGTAAGATTCGTGTATAAGAATATCATAAGATATCTTTCCTTCTTTAAATAATTTTACTATAATATATTACTTTTAAGAAATTCACATCATATTTTTTATATTTTTACATCATAATATTAAGATCTCGCCTCAATCCCTTTTACTAGTTTTATAATAACAATTCACTCTTTTATATTTTTTTTCTTCAATTTTTTAATTAGTTTAATCATTTAAATATTATTATTAATGTTAAGATATAGGATCTTTTATATGTCTTAATTCTTAATTCTAAGACTTACATCACATTAGTAATAAGGATGATAAGAGTACCCCGGGCACACTAATAGTATGATAGTAGCTATCTATTATATTGCTGCTTGTGAAAGTAATTTTCGTGAGAGTATAGGAAAGTTTATTGAAACTTTCTTTGCGTTTCTTGACGTTGTTGAATTTTATGGAGTTATATATGCTTTGGAGGAAGCTCAAAAGTTAGGTCTTACTAATATCTGGCTGGAATGTGACTCTGTCTTGGCTTGTGTTGCGTTTACTGCTAGGACAAATGTTCTTTTGATGTTTCGTAATCGATGAAATACTTGTCTTAATTACTGTGAAAAAATCAGGTTTAGGGTTACTCATATTTTTCGTGAAGGGAATGCGTGTGCTGATAAGTTGACTAATTTAGAATTTATTTATAGAGAATCCTTTCATTCATATAATAGGCTTCCATCTAGTATGTTCTTAGAATTTTTTATTAATAGGTATAGTCTACCTATGTATCGTTTTTGTTAACATATGAGTTTTGGTCTAGTCCCCCATATTTTTGTATTTTCTTTCTTTTTCTTTTTTTAATAATATTTTTTCATGTGATGACAAATGATTGTTGTTACTTGAGGTGTCACCCTAGCTGAGATGTCAAGTAGCGTAGTGATGTTTAACATGAAAACTTTTTATAAAGAAATAAAATAAAATTAATCTCTTTAAAAATAATTTAATTTTTATAAATCTTATTAGAAAAACAAAATTTTATAAATTTAAATTAGAAACAATTCTTCAATAGTTAATATTTTTCTCATAAATAATTTTACTTATTACTTAATTCAAAAACAAAAATTCAAATATAAATTAGTAACAATAGGTAGTGTGTATATGTGAATAGGATATTATAATATTCATACTCCTTATGTTAAGGAGAAGATAATTAAAATATTTATATTTTGATTATGTGATAGTATTATTAGGATTCATCACTCTATTTGAAATATTGTTTATTTTGAAAGTCGGTCTTCCATCACAGTTTTGTCTTTAAAAGATACTTAAAAGGGTTAGAGGAACCATGAGCGTATAAACTATACTTAACATCAACTCCTGAGTAACTAACGTGAGACTATATTAAACATATTGAAACACTTATACTTATTAAATAGAAATATTCACTAAAAAAGTACTTATTTAAAAAAAAAATATTAGTATAAAACTAAAAAAAAATATGTTATTAATAATAATAATGTTAAATATATTTAAGTATTGAAATTATAATAACAAGTTAAATAAAAGACTTATATAAAAAAATTAAAAAATTTATTCTTTAAGTTTCAAAGACCAAAGATATTTTAATTGGAAAATCAGATCGACAGTCGAACAAAGCACAACATTTATGAAAAACATGGATTTGAAGGTTAGCTGAAAATCAACATGAGACAGTGTTGAAGAAATGTAGAAGAAGAGACCAGAAAAAAAGTGCTGGCGTGCAAGAAAAATGGGAAAGGTTAGAAGACTTGGTTGAAGATGTTGTTCACATGACATGCATATAACAATATTTTATAATATATAAATAACTAAATTTTATTTAAAATCCGAATTTGAAGGTTAAATTAGATTTAGAGTGTAATTACTAGTATTATTAATTATATAAAAACATTTATTCAATAGTTGTTTGGATTTAAATGTAGGCAAGAGTTTTGCATTATTTAAAAAAAAAAGTTATAGTATATAAATGAAAAAGATTAATATTGAATATATCATTGTTTTTTTTTATCTAAGATAATTAATGAGTTGAGTAGGTAAAATATGGTTTTACTTTGATGGCTTGGTTTAGGGTATTCAAACGCGCTTTTCCTTTTCCGGCAGTAGGTGGTGAGAATGACTCGATGGCTTCACTGTCTTGCATTCAAAACATGTATAATTCTAATTTATAATAAATAACTATTTTCAGATATATAAATTATATTATAGATTAATTTTATCTAAAACTATAATTAAATTTTCTTGCAACAAGTTACATCATGAAATTTAATATATATATATATATATATATATATATATAGTAGTATTATGTTAAGAGATTTTTAAACATGTGCGTTAGAAGATCGAAAGAATTTTAGACTATTCAGCTTTTTATTGCTAACATTTGATTATATTCCCAGAAATCTTGTATATTGAAATTAGATTTAGAATATGCATTTACCATATCATTAAGTTCTCTCCAGAATAATATCTCAATCTTAGAAAATTCATTTTTATATGATAAGTAAATTTTTTATTATTTATCTGATACAGATCCCTTCCACGTCAGTCATATAATAGATTATAGGAATCTCCTTCGTATAATAAGTAAATTTTATTATACTTTTAATTTTTTATTAGAAAATATAAGTCATTATTAATATTATATATTAGAAAAGTTTAATTAATTCAAATCTATATAAAAAAAATCATAAATTATTATTCAAATATTTTTTAATAATAAGAATAAATTTGTAAACTTATAATAAACCATTCTCACAAATCCACTCTATCATTCTTCAATCCAAACAACCTCACGTATCTTTACACTGCATCTATAATCCTGACAAATTTACTCTCTCCCCTCTCCACAAATCCTCCTTAATGTTTGAACACCTTCATCTATATGATTTCAATGTATTAAGAAAGTTATAATCATCTATGTCACAAAGTCTCAAAATCAATACACTATCTAAACATTTCAACATGATACTTCATTTCTTTAAAATATTATATACGATCACATTTTCACAGGATTCGTAGTTCATCTCACATCAACATACTATTCAATCACACAAATATTTAAATTTTTAAAATGATTAAAAATAAAATAAAATAATGGTTGTTCAAAAATAAAAAATTAAAAGAATACTGGTTGGAATGAATCATTAATATATAATCTTCGTCCTAAATATGAACTAAAAGTTCAAAATGATTATTTTACAAATATTTTTCAACCAACTACCAAACTTATTTAATGACACCAAAAGGAACTAAGCCATATATACTAGTTGCTAAAACTCCATTTAGAATTGATATCCCAATTGTAGAATTTGATAGTAACTCATGTAATTAAAGCTCATTTGAAATTCCAACATGATTGTAAGATTTTTACATGTAGATAAAATCATTCTAGAACTTAAAAAAGATGAAGAACTTTTTTTATTTCATTTTTTAATGTAAATTTAATTAACTATAAAAATAATTTGTTTTAAATAAAGTATATTTATAATAAATTTATAATCACTAAATTATTTACAACTTATATTTCGAGTTAGAATATGAATAGGATAAAATGCACAGATTGATTTTTCTCATGATAATTTTTTGTTTTTTTCATTATTATCAAAACTCGAACCCAAGTCATTTCAGTTACTAGAGAAGCATTAACTACTAGACTAGAAAAGCTTTTTTATCATATTATCATTTTTATTATACTTATTATTATTAACATAATTTATACATATTAATATAATTATTATTAATAATAATAAAATAAATTATGTTCATATTATTAATATTAATAATATTTATTAATATTATTCATATTATTAATATTATTATTACAATTATTATTATAATTAATATTATATTCATATTATTAATATTATTCATATTATTAATATCTGCAATTCAAACGGTTGCTCCATTTATTTCAAATATTTTATTAAATTTATTTCTCTCTCCTACAGACACTCTCTCATTATGCAATTAATTTTCAAAATAAATTATCTCTTTCAATTCATAATCACTCCTTCACCTCTCTTTCAATTCATAACCATTCCTCCACCTCTCTTTCAATTCATAATCGTTCCTCCACATATTTTCCAATTCAAAACCGCTTTTCCACCTCTCTTTCAATTCAAAACCGCCCCACTATGTATACCAAATATTGTAGAAAAGATAAGAAATGACACAATGACCATAATACAATAATAAAATTAAATATTAATATAAGGATAAAATGAGAAAAAAATTAAGAGCAATGAGGGAATAAGAAATGACACAGTGACCATAATAAAATTAAATATTAATATAAGGATAAAATAGGAAAAAAAATTAAGAGCAGTTAAGAGGAAATCCCCTTTATATATAGGTATAGATTATTCATATTATTAATATTTATTAATATTATTAATATTATTACTAATATTATTAATATTATTATTAGTATTAATATTATTATTAGTATTAATATTATTAGTATTAATATTCTTATTATTAATATTATATTCATATTATTAATATTAATATTGTTAATATTATTAATATTGTTAATATTGTTAATATTATTAATATTGTTAATATTAATAAGTATAATAAAAATCATAATAATACTAAAGAATTTGCTTGATGTAATGGTTAAATTTTCTTTAGGTTATCTGAAGGAACCTGATTTTGAATCCCATTCACTATTCGTATGTAATAATCCGTATATAATTTGTGTTTTTCTTGTAGTGGTAAGTTCAAACATCCAATACCGAGTGACAAGCAATCCACAATATTCAAAATCTTATTTAACAGAAAAAAAAAACAACACTTAAATACTAAACCATAACAATCTAATATTTTTACTAATTTTAAATTGAATATTGAGACCACGTCTCCTCCGTATTTAGATATTTTATCCTATGGTGCTATTAAAAATTAAATTTGGCTTCCTTTGCGTCAATTGCTTGCTTTTCAAACAACTTCTAGAATTTTATTCTTTACTGGATAAGCTTCAAGATTTACGGGTCTAATACAAGTTATCCAAATAGAACAAAAATTCAGTATATAGTAGAATAAGTTGAGAGGATCTCAACTGATCCCACCGGGATTGATAACTAAATCCTAAGGGAAAACATATAACAAAAGATCTCTAGAGCAAAAATGAACTTATTCTGTTTTGAAAATTTGATTGGGTAGAAATGTTCTTTAACTCCTCTGTTACAACGTGGTCCGATCAGATTTTAAAATAGATAAGATATGAAGTAAAAAATTAAGAGAAAAGGTAGAAAAGAGAATATGGAGAGAGAGAAAACAAAATTAAAGAAAAATGACCAGTGGTGGGGCGGCTTTCTCTACACCTTTATTTTTATTTTTTTTAACATTCTTACATCGAAACCCTAAACAAAATTAACACTAACTATCCATGATAAAAATTAACCAAATAATTTAAAAGTATGGGAATAAAACATGTTTGGATTCTATTGTGATTGGAATTTTCCGTTCTAAATCAGTGGGTGGAAAATTTGTTGTTGGAAGAGAATTGGGTTCTAGCAATTCATTCATTGAATGGAACACGGTTGTGATGGAAAAGTATACACATCCAGAAATTTATTTAGAGGTACCAATTATTTCATTATTATAAAATTTGATTTAGAGATTGTTTTAAAAACTAACAATATTTTATTTCGAAATTTATATATTTAATTAAATACTACTTTTGTCTCTAATTAAAATCTAATTAGAGACCAACTAATTATTAATTTTTTAAAAAGTTTTATCTTAAACTGAATTAGGAATAAAAACTGATGTTTTCGTTTCTTATTGAAATATAACTAGGGACTCATTTTGTTGGTCACTAAACCCATTCTTGATACTTATTTTTTAGTGTCCAATTATATAAATAGAATTAGAGACTAATTCAGGCTCAAATAGGAATATAATTATTATTATAGTAGACGAAATAAATATTTAATATGCAGTTTTCTTAAAATATTATACATAGTGAATGAAGTGATTCTTTTATAAATAATAATTACTGAACATTTTATTATTATATTACAATCTACAGATATCATAATATAGATTTTTGAACATTAGTTTCTCTCTCTTTTACTTGGTATATAATTCTAGAACTAAAAAGATGTTTTTGGCTTTTTGTTAATTACTATGGAAAACTTAGCTATCTAATTTAGTTTTTCTTTTTGAATGTTCGCACATTGGTATAAATATACAATTTGAAAGCGATCACCCTCCTTCCCCCAATTTTCTTAAGTTTTTTCAAAAATTAAATTAGTTTTTATAAATTTTGTAAATGTTTGCTTTTTTGTGGAAAAACAAATTTTAATTTATAAAATAATTTATTTTGTTTTTTCTTAAAAATATTAATAAATAAATATTATGAAAAGTACTTCTAACGTGTATTTAAATAAGTCTAAGACCAATAAACTGTAACTAAATTATTTTATTACTAAGACTGGATACTATTAAGGCATGAAAAGAGAGAAATGAAAGCGTGAGAACTAAAGCATCATTGCGAAAATAAGTTTCAAGATCATTTAGGAGTGTATCTAATAATTTCTGTTTAATATGTTTAATAAGTGGTTTATGTAATATTCTTATTTTTACTCTTATTTAATAAAATAATATAAAAAATCTAATTAACATATAAACATATATAATTATCTTATCTTATATTTCAAAATATATTTTTATTCATAAAGATTTTTAATATATATATATAAGTTTTTTCTTTTAAAAAAAATATTTAAATTAAAGTTTTCTCATCCTCTAAGTGCTCATTGAGCTCTTGTATAGATTAACACGTTCATCACAAATTAAAGAAAGCAAACATTATAAAACAAAGCACATGGTAAACTAGCTATTTTTAAGAATTATAATATAAATTTAATTTTTAATAACATACATAATTCATTAAATTCTTATAATTTGCACAAAATCATCAAGTGTCTATCACATTCATCATCCATATTACTTCTGTCAGATTTCTACTTACTCACATGCTCAGACACTTGACTCTATTTCTGCAAGACTTGCATATTGAAATTAGCATCCAGAGACCTATATTTGTCATACTACTCGTTGTGAATCCACACAACCTTGCACATAATCATCTCAACATCTTATTAACTCATCATCTCATATAACAGGGTTAACCCATATGATCTGTTCTAACATTCAAATCTCATGCTCAGTCAAATGAATCACTTTTGACTCTTACCAACTATATAACTTCATCTATATGATTCTATTATATCAGTAGAGTCTCATCGACTTCTTCACATGATACTCACAAATCAATACACCCTAATAACAATCTCAACACAATATTTCCTTTCTTGAAAATACTATGTCTTGATCACACTTTCACATCATTCCATACCTCATGTAACACATCAATACACCATTCAGTCACATCATATTTTATTCTTTCTAAACAATACAAATATATCTCAAAATTCACTGAAACACATAACTAAGTTTCTTTAATCATATTTTTTTTTTAAAAAAATAGAATTTTCACTTAAACACAATAAACAATAATAAACTAGGCTTTTAAAAAACAAAAACAAGTTTTTTTTAGAAACTAGCTTGAGCAAAAAAAATTGGTTTGAACGAAAATGGACCAGTAAGCACTCCAAAATTTCTAGCTTAAGCGAAAAAATTTCGTTTAAACGAAAATGAACCAATGAGCACTCCAAAATTTCCCCATTTTCGCTTGAATGAATTCCCATCTCATTTGACTGGAAATGTACGAGAAAGTACCTCAGAAATTACCCCGTTCTCGCTTGAACTAGATCCCATCTCGTTTGAGTGAAAATGGACCCGAAAACACCTCATATTTTCACTCAAATTGTTATTTTATTAAATATACTAAACCAAAGTAACAAATTCCTTGCTAGAGTTGGATAATTACTCTAAATTAAAATCAAAGAACCAATATTATCCTTTAAGTGAGTCATGAAACTATTTAAATACATTCATTTACGTAATCAAATAAAAAACCATATAATTTTATAACATCTACCATATCTAAAATTTCACATTCTAATTTCAATCAAATTCTAATACACTTTAAACAAACAATCCTACAAGAAATTTTGAGACTGGTGATCGCGTCACTCCCACATTTAGATCTTCTAACCTAGGGTTCTACTGAAAATTTAAAACTAGTTTTCCTTACCTGAACTTGAGATGCTAACTAAGAGCACCAAACCTACCAAAAGTTCAATGGTAGCTTAACCTGCATGTCTTGATAAAAAATCTAACTATCACTAAGACTCTTAGCTAATGGAGATTAACCCTGAAGTTAAAAGAGACACATGCAAAGCCTAAATAGAGACAAACCTAACAAGTTCAAAATTTGACTCAAAGAGAAGAGCAAAAATGAACTTACTTTATCAAAGATTCCGATTTGGCAATCTTGTAGTCTTTAGCAGTCTAATGGCGGACTCCAATCGTCAAATTGATGAGCGAGGAGATCAAAATTTTAGAGAGAAGTCAGAGAAAAGGAAAAATAGTTTTTTTATAGAGATGGTGGTTCTTTTAAAATGAGATATATTCTTTTAACTTTAATAATAAAATATTCAGGTGTTATCTTAATAGTACCACACCTATTCTAAAACTATTTTTCTTTCGATCCTTACATTTTATCTTTTTTCTCAATCTTTTCTCTTTTTAGTCTTCATTTCTTTTTTTTCCTAAATAGATTTTAATAAGTCATCTTTTCTTTCATTTATTTTTTTAATTTTTTTCTTTTTATTCTTTTATAAATTTTGTTAAGGTTTCATAGGTTCAACTAAAAAAAATGGTTGAATATTTTATTAATGTTTTGATTAAATATGTAATATTTTTCTAGGTTTTTAAAGATTTTTAAGTACACTTTTAGCTCTTTGACTATTTTAAGATTATTATTATTTAATGCATAATCAGCCCTTAAGTATGCAGAACTAACCAAAATTATTTGTTTTTTTAAGTTGAGTTGTTATGTTTTAGATTGATTGTTATAAATTGGTGTGTATTATCACCTAATTGTTGTATTGTTGGATCATAAAATGAATAATTAATATGTATTAAAATTGGTCATTGATGTTGATTGAATAACATTTTAAGAGTTTTTGTGAATTCAAAATAATGTATTATATTGGTTTGATTTGATTTTAGGTGTTATAAAATCATTTTGAATAATAGATAAAATTGTGGTTTTTCATTTAAAAAATAAGTGTAGAATTAATTTTAAAACTTAGTGTCTAATTTCAATATGTTAGGTCATTGTGCACATGCTTTGTTTGAAAGAAACAAGTGAATTAATGGTACTTCTCTCTTAATTGTAAAGTTGAGCAATCAAATTCTGATTGGCCACTTAAGTGATGAAATATCATTTTTTTCTTCTACTTGAGTATATTAATCTAGTGATTACAGGGCACACAAGTTATACATGATATTGCTCAAACAAAAGCTTTGTTACTTAAATTATGTGAGTTATCGCTCATGCGACATACTTAACACTTAGGTGCCATTATTTTATTTTCTTTAACTTGTTTTGTGCTAAAATTTTAGTTATTAATAATTGATTAAATAATGATTATTCCATTACTATGCTTATATTTTCTTATGTGAAGTAATTCTTTTGAATTTTCTTGAGGGTGTTTTTGTTGATATTACAGTGAACAATTCATATGATGTGTAAGCAGTAATTTGGGAGGTGCTACCGAGTGATTGATGTTTAATGTGATTATCAAGTTAAGAGATTCAACACAATTTTAGGTTCTGTGTATACACTGAATCATACAAAAAGTATCAAGTGTTAAAAGACGACAAAGATTTTTTAGATCACGTCAAAAGTGAAAAGTTACAAATACTCGACAAGATTTATAAGAAATTACCTTTCTATAGGAGGTTGTTAGGTGTGGTTCATACTAGAAACAATAGATTATTAGTCAAATCAGGTATTATGAAGATATGTAAGTTCAAACTTAATACTAATCTTTCGTAGGCACTTAATTATTATGTCTTTGATTGATGCGATGAATAATTTCTGGTAGGCTTAATATGTGTTTATTCATAGATTAATGATATCATTATATGTTTAGTTAAACAACTAGCCCATCCTACACATGAGCATATAGTTCTTTATGAGCAAATTTGGAAATATGTGCAAAGAGATTTTATGATATATATTCTATGTATATATTATGTTGATAATCTTTTGGTTTTGCCTTTTATATATTTAGTTATGTAATGGCTATATGCATATGAATATGAAACAACAATATGCATTAATATATATATTATTTTAAACTTCCTTTTTGAGTTGAGGTATTACAACTTGTTAGAGTAAATTCCAATAAATCCTAAGTTATTTTGATTAAGTTCATTGCAAAAAAGTATAAACACATTATTTCTAAATGACATCATAACAAACGAAGTGCTTCGTTTGACCCACAGACACACAACATCTTGCATTCATACCTTTGTCCAATAAGGTTTAGCTTGGATATAGGATAAAGATACATAGTCTAAAGCACTTCGTATAGTACATTTCTAATATTATAAATGCTTATTCCACACTACAGATATAATGTCTCTTATGTTCGCCTTTCAAGGATTTCATGAAGACATGTCTACATCAAAGATCCCTTAAAGAAAGCGTTAAAGTTGCTCCACACCAACAACTTTTTGAAAAGGCATAATATGAGCTTTATGAAGACCATCAACCTTGAACGAACATGTGATTTACTCTATTTTGGATAAAAATGATCCAAGCTAGGCTTGATAAGTCATGTCGTGTATCAGAATGTTGCTTGAAGAAGAGATATGCAATTAATGTTGCATGAAGAACATTTAATACATCTTTGCATTTCGAACATGGATAGATGCAACATGAAAAACAAGATATTCTCTAAATATCTCAACAACTATGAAGAATTTGCAACAACTCTTTTTTCTTATCCTTTATATACAGAAGTTTCTTTTAAATAAGAACAATCGTGTTCTAAATAATACTTAATCTTAGTTAGGAGCACTTGTGTTCCAAATAAGGGTGGTCATGAATTGAAAATCTAATCTAAATCTAAATGTTTAGATCAGATTTTAAATTCAAATTCATATTTTTATAAAAATAATTTGGATTTTTATTAAATTCAAATTTATATTTAAAAAAAATTGGATTTTAAATTCAAATCCATATTTTTAAAAAGGAATTTTGACCATGATGGGGTTAATTTTTTTTGCTTTTTACCAAAATGGGGTGCGTTTAAAAAAATTACAAATTTAGGCAAGTCGTGCCAATTCGGCACGACTTCATATGCACAAATCGTCCCAATTAGACACGACTCTACCATGTCATACTGATGAGCATATACTTATTCACACTCACTAGCCTTATTCATAGATTATTGGACTATAATAATAAATAAATCCATTGTTTTAATTAATATTCTTATAATTGGGTTTATTTGGGCCTTAACTATTATTATTGTTAATTT
>Ga0123342_1003425_pt1 | contig 25449 bp, 20 predicted proteins | sample Turbeawhitnodule_FD_89960 | JGI IMG/M metagenome (GOLD analysis project Ga0123342, IMG submission 89960) | Root nodule microbial communities of legume samples collected from Mexico - Turtle bean Mexico white nodule | ecosystem: Host-associated > Plants > Roots > Nodule | place: Mexico: Nepantla... | reverse complement strand
TTTGGGTTTTGCTGGCTCTGTAAATTCAGGTTTGTAGTTATTAAGCTGCTAGTGCTAGATAACTCTTGATTTTTCATTTAAATGTGATTATTACTTATTACATATCTCGATAGGTTAGTGCTGCCTTTTTCCAAAATTAATTTTGTGAAGGAAACAGTTTTTTAGTTCACTTATGCCTAAATCAACAAAAAATAAATAAATAAAATGGGAATTGAGTTGAGCCATCAAAATTTCATTTATTTAACATACTGAAGTTTACATGAAAGAATGTGGCTGTTTTGAAGAAGTCAGTGTGTGCAAAACGTTGCCAAAAACATCATAGAACTCAATGGTGGCATGAGTCTGAGTCAATTGAACGGACATGAAGCCTTGTCCATCATAGAAGAAATTTAGGCCTCGATTCATTTGTTGAAGGTCTCCACTCCAAGCCTTTGACCCTGCTCCGCTAGTCAAGAACTGAATGGGGCTGCACACAAGTTCCTTTATCAGATAAATATATTACTCTGCCTTCGTTCCTTGTAAAACAATCTTAGATAAATTCATTCAGTTTTACCTCTCTGTGTCACTGATGTGTTCAAGACAATGATCATGTCCATTCATGTAAAAATCAATATTATTTGCCTGAAATTTCAAAGTAAAATCAGACCAGTTGGTTTTTCACAAGGAGGGAGACCAACATCATCTTCAGTTCTTAGCTTTTAGTTACCTGAAGGATTGGGAGCAGCTTCTCTACAAGTTCTTGAGTATCACCGTGATGCCCAACACTTCTAATGGTATGGTGACCAACAACAATCTTCCATTGTGCTCTTGACTCCTTCAGTGCCAATTCTAAGTCCTGAAACATATAATTCAAAACACTAATTATCGTCAAAAATATGATTATTCTGCCGTCAAAAACGGGTTGATCTTGCCCAAGAGGAAAAAGTAATGAATTTGTCCATGCATACCTTGAGTAAGTTAGTAATATAAGGTTTCTGTGGTCCAATGCCTCCCCAATCGTACTTGTGTTTCTGTGGTTCAGTGAAGTACTTTTCAACAAAAGGAGTGGTGTCTACAAAGAAAATATCAACAAGCTCTGCAGGAGAAGTACATCAGATTAGTACACGGGTTTTAATCCTAGAAGGATAAGCTGAAACGAAGTATTATGAAATAAAATTTAAGCCTAACATGCTCTTATCTCTAGTCTATGAGAAAAAAAAAAGCATAAACTACCTGAATCTACAATAAATGATCTCAGGCAAAGCCATCTACTATCCATTTCTCTAAGGACTGGGCTGAGCTGGGCCTCTGCATCACCCCTGTAGTCGTGGTTGCCTAACACTGCATCCACCATAATACAAAAGTTTAAGCATATCATAAGCTCTACTACACTCTGCACTGTAACTCTTTGTCATCATCGTTATTGTTTAGGATATTACCGCTATACCACTGTTTTTGCAGGCTTTCTGCAGTGTAAATTTTGGTAAACGACTCTGCAAAGGCGTTGTCGTGTTCACTGATTAGTCCATTGTCATAGAAGTTGTCTCCAGTGGAAACTACAAAGTCGATATCAAGTTTCTCTCCCACCTTTCCCATCTGCACGTTCATTTTTTCAGACATAAACATAACATTGTTTTCAGCCGTTTAAGGATGCAACGAGGAGCAATCTAGAAGACAAGATGCTATGATGTACTAGAAGATGAAAACAAATTAAATAATGTTACAGCAGCTAAATGGGTGGTATATTTGCATGAAAAGGAACCTGGAAAGCAACTTGTGATTGGTTGAAAGCGCCTCCTCTGCCCCAGTCACCAAGCACTAAGAAGCTAAGAGAAGCATCATGTTTAGAAGAGTGTGAAAATCTGAGGAGTTGTGCAGATGCAGAAAGAGAAGAGAGGGAAGAGGTGATGAAGAGGGTGAGGAGAAAGGAGATGGACATGGTGAAGAAGCAAAAGAGTTGTGGAAGAGAGAGTGGAAGTGGAAGGATGTATATTGGTATATGCATGCAACAGTGGGAGAGAATAAGCATGAAAGAACAGAATATTCGAAATTCATCTTAAGAGAAAGGCATATCAGGCCGAATATTCGGATGCTGATGCTCCTCTTCTCCTCCTACCAACTCCACAGTTACCCCATAAACCATTCTGATTAAACACCACAAAATTGATCTTTCTAAAATTGACTTAGGTAAAACAGCTTAACTATTTAAAGATCACTTTTTCTGTTAGGAAACAATATTATTCTAAAATTGTTCTACTTTTAATATAGTACTATAATCATAATGTATAATTGATAAAAATTACAGACATTCTAGATCAGAAATAATAAAGAAAGGTAAGAAACTGGAACAACTGTCACATGATGTTTGGATGACCACAGTAATAACCATTTTTTTTACAGAATTCGTGACTAGATCCCATGTAGTGTAGATTCTCTTAGATTAGCCCAATGCACTGCTAAACACTGAAACACTGTTGTTTGTTTCTAGACAAGCGTAACAAGTTTAATATATTGTATTCAATCACTTGTTGTGTCATCAAAGACTAGTGAAAATATTTTTTTTTCATTCTATAATTCTAATTAAACTTGTAAAGAGAAGACTTACACCATGGCTTTCAACTGAATGGTGTTCACTTATAATTGAGTTGTAATTTAAATTAGAAACAAAATAATTTTAAGACCAAAAGATAATAATATGAGAAGATATTGAGTTTGAATTTTTTCTTTATATTATCATGAGATTAACTATATGAGAATTTTATTCTATTTTGAAAAGTTATTTCTCAAATCATTTTCATTTTAAGTTTATTGGTGTGTCATCACTCTTATAACACATTTTCAATCAAAATTTGTTTAATTCAAATAAATTAACACAATCCAAATAATATATAACATTCTAGTCAATCATTTGCAAGCCTAATATATGAGCGTAACTCCTTACACAATTGTGCAAATACTTGCATCTAACTAATATGGAGTGATGACCATAACCTAGCATTCAGATAACAAATGTAGACCTTAAGATGTTTATAGTTGGTATGTGAATATCATCCTGTAGTTTTAAATGCACATGTTTCATAAATGTACAATGTAATATTAATTGTCTATAACGATATAAAAGATAACCACATAAAAGATAACCACATATATAATACTTTAACTAAATGTGAAACATACACATGTCCAATATGTATGAGTTGATGTAGATCAACATTTGCAGGAGATTTACTTTGCAATGAGAATATCGTTATATTTTGCTTCAATAATAAATACACAAATACAACATTATATCTACTAGCAAACGTGTATCTTATATCAAGTATAGTAATCCTCTTAGCTACACTAGTATGTCATTACATAAATATGTGTCAACCAAGTATCAGTAAGCAAAAAACACAAATAAGTTAACAACATTTTAATCACTTATCATTGACATGTCATCCATATGTATGACCTTTTTAGTTGGTCTACTCGTTCATATCCATCACAACATATTCATCATGCCACGATTAATTTCTTTAAATAAATTCATCCTATGAGTCTTCACCCATTCTCAACAATGCAACAATAAATCAATAATGTTCATCAACATTCACATGAATAACATCACCTATGTAAAGGTGACAAGATTCACATGAATAACATCACCTATATAAGGGTGACAAGTGGGATGAAAGTAATTTGACATGAAAACTAGTTTAATGTTCATGGAACCCTAATTTTTCCTCCCTTCTTACTTGACTTAATGTAGAGTAACTTTTATACATAAATGACATAACATACTCAAATATAAGAAATATAAAGTAAAACATATTTATATGGATATAAACAATATTTAAGTCAATTATTTTATATTATTTTTAAGTATTAGTTTTAAATTGTGTAAGGTGAAAAAATAAAGAATAATAGTTTCTTTTTTTACTACATATAATTTTAAAATATTGTAGTTAATAATTTTAAATTGTAAATATGTTTTATTATTTTTATCTTTATAAATAAAATTCCTGCTTGTGATAGATTACAATATTTATAGTGCTCCAGTGTTATAAGATTAAAATTAATGTATAGAATATAAACTAAAAGCTCTTAATAAGTTATAATTACTTTTAATAAAAAATATAACATTAAATGGAAATTATTGAAATGGAAATTTCAAATAATCTATATATAATTACCTTTTTTATATTAAATAATAAAGATATACATAATTAAAATTCATGCATAAGAAATATTATTTTACTTAAAATATTACGTGTTTTTCTTACTTGTATTGATTAATATTTTTAACATTAACTTTTTTATATTAAATAATAAATATATACATAATTAAAATTCATGCATAAGAAATATTATTTTACTTAAAATATTATGTGTTTTTCTTACTTGTATTGATTAATATTTTTAACATTAACTTTTTTATATTAAATAATAAATATATACATAATTAAAATTCATGCATAAAAAATATTATTTTACTTAAAATATTACGTATTTTTCTTACTTGTATTGATTAATATTTTTAACACTAAGTTAACTATAATTAATGATATTAACTAAAAGGAGTGGTGAGAAAATTTTAGAAATTTTAAAACTAGGAAATATTTTTGTAAATATTGAAAGTTGACAGAATGATGTATTTAAATTTTATTTTTTTTATACTAATAATGAAATGCGTAATGTATATTTTATATTTTATATATGTGTAAAAGATATTTGAACCATTTGATATAATTTAATATGAATTATTTTCAGAAGATGATTAAATTACGTATATAATGCAAAAGTAACAAATTGCAATGTATTGGCCACTGAACTTGGGTTCTAAAATTCCAGTTATAGATTTAAACCAATTAATTATTACAATATTCATATAATATAATTACATAATTTCTATTTATGAAGTACAAAAATACAAAAATTAGATTCACGAGACTTATATTAAAAACTCTACTTTTTGCAACCAATGATGATAAATTATAAAGACAATGAATCTATAATGGAAACAAAAATCAATAGTTTACACACCAGTCCTTTAACCGTGCATTGTGATGAGAAGCAAATACATGATGAAACCAAATACATGTACATATTAGTTACGAAGCAGCACGCACTATATTCAGAGTTGAATTTATTACCAAAACATGGTTGAACATTTTTGTCTACTGATTGGGACCCAAGAGTAGGAGAAGAAAAGCCCTGTAGTGCCCAGATGTTTCTGAGTGGACTGCGTCGTTAAGGGTCTTCTTGTATTTCTTTAAATATTCTGCTTTGATGTATTGTAAATCAATCTCAGCTCTTGTTACAATCACCCTTATAAGTTTTGTGTCATCAGTCCCAAAGCCTTTCATTGCCTTGCGCAAGACCTATGTGTAGGGAAAATCAAAACACAAAATAGACACTTGCGAAAGCAATAAAAGAAAAATAATAATGACATATGCGGTGCAAAAGATGAATTGAAAACAGATCTCATTGTCTTAGCAGTCAGAAATTTCAAGTTGACTTTGTGCTTACAGAATCAATTACTACGAAATCACCACAAGATATTAGAGAAAGAAGAATTTGTTGAAGCATTATACATTAATAAGTAGTGCTAAATGGGTTTAGGATCCTCTCTGCAGTATAAAAATCAGTGTCAACCTTCTGAACAAAGTAACCAACACTCCACACTCTGCATTTGATTTTTACCCTTGAGAGGCTCATGACCCTGCCAAAGTCTACATGTCTGAACTCCATAAAGATATATAGTAAATGATCATCTTCATTCAAGTTTCTAACATTTTCAACTATATAATTAATTTGTTTCAAGAACTGGGTGCTAATGTTGCTAACAGGTTTTTAAATGAAAAAATTCTTAACAATAGCTCTAACGTAATCATCGTATCTTGCACCACTTTTCACTTTATTCTCACTATCATCCTTGTTTCTTGCAAAATGAGGAGTTATAATCGAATGAAAACATTGTGATCGCATCCAAGTCTAATGGCAATACGTGAAGCAATTACACAAAATTCAAGCCAAGGGGAATGAATACCTTTGAAAAATACTTTGCAGGACTCACAGAAAATTTAACTATTGTCAAAAGTGCGAGAGCGAAATTCCCTGATGTTTCCTTCTTTACTGCCTGATATATTCAGTTAGGATAAGCACAAGAAAAACAACCTTGGGAGAGACTACGTTCAAAGAACACAAAAATGGTAAAGATACCTTTTTCAACGAGTGTCCATACATGCTATGGTAATAATGATTTACAGCAGCCAAATGTGCTGCACTCCGTTCACTAAATATTTGCACAAAAGTCTTCTCATCAGTTCCCAGCCTCTTCTCCCCTGCTTTGTAGAGAACCTTTGCATCCATCTCAGCCATCTCTCTATTTACCTCAGGGCCTTCATGACGCGGTATGGTTAAATATGCAAGCAACATCTGCATCAAGCATTTTGCATAGATAGTAAGAAGTTTTGTTTGAATATCTTACAAGGAACTGAGACATGATTAGCGTAGAGAATAAAAGGAATGAAGCAGAATTTTACAGCAAATAGGATCTACGACAAACAACTGAACAGGGTTTCCCTCAAGAGACATGCAATGAAACACACTGGCATATTTGAATTCATGGATATACCGGAAATTTTGTCCACTTCCAACCCAGCAGGCATTCAATCTTTTGTATGGATTCAAAATTCTTTTGTTGGCCTTGTAGCTATATTCTTATTAGAGTAATTTGTTGATCGAAGCGCCTAAAAATCTGTTGCAAATTATCATTGCATTTAGTTTTTATGTTCCAATTAGTTATTAGTTACAACTAACTTTGTGATCTTGTGTCTAGTGTCTATATATTAGCATAGGTGTTGTTCTCTGGTGGATGTGTAGAGAGGAGAGGTTCATTTGATGTACTTCTATTCTATGTGATTGAAAGAATGAGAGAGAAAGGAAGCAATAGAGTGAAGAACTGAGTTTTCTTGTTTTTGTTTCTAAACAGTGGTGATACATGGGCCAAGTGAACTCTTTTGTCCAGGCTTGATCTTGTTCTCTTATCTGATAGTGAATTGTTTTGCTCCCTTTCTCATTGATGCAGGTCTTTAGATTGAACCACGTATATCCTGTATTCATTTTTGTTTTCTTCTCTTGTTTAATTGTTTTTTTTACTTTCTGTTTCCGGTTTTGTCGTTCTTGCAGTTGTGTGCTTTTGTTGGTTTCTAGACAAGTTGCAGGTTAACCCACTTAAATAAGTGGACCCTTGCCTCAAATGATTTGGCAGAAGTCGTTCATCTGTAGATTTCTGAGTAGAATATAAAGACCACAAGCATATGGAGTCTTAATCGGAAATATCCACCAATGATTTCAGAAATATACTAATATACCTCTGATGAACATCTGGAGTCACATAGCAGTTTTAATTTCTTCAGCATCCTTGCTGGTAAGGGTGCCAAGGAATCAAAAAGAGCACATCATGAATTTAAAGGCCAACAGATAGAAATTTTAATATGACTAATTCGTGATAGCAAGGACGTCTTTCATGAAAGGCAAACATAGACAAGAACAAAGACAAAATTCACCTTTTTATGATCCCCGGAGGCGTATCTTTCAATTTCATGCTCAAGATAAACCCCAAATTTAGTGTAGTAAACCTGTCTTAAATATTGCAGCTGGGATGAACTTCGTGAACATAATACTTCAGTGGTAGATTCGAGATCTTCCGCAGCGAGGCATTGCTTGAGGATAAGCGCATCACGGCCAGCAGGGTCATGCATCCAAAGCAGAACTGCTGTCTACGAAGCCATAAAATATAGGGCAAAGCAATAAAAAAACAATCTTTTAACAAGCAGAGGAACCCATTATGTAGTGGGTTTGTGATGAAGCAGAATGGAATCCACAAGAACAAAAAGTTATGTGAAAAGGAATAAGCAGCACCTCCAATTTGCCAGAAAGCTCAGAAGATAAGCGTTTGAGAAGATCGGAGGAATACATGGTCCTGAATTCATGTTGGATGTAGGAACGCTGCGTGGCATCTCGATGAGCGAGTACATTGATGACAACGCTAGTATCACATCCAAATCCTTAAAAAGCAACGAATCAGAAGAAAAAGAAAACGATTTGAAAAGTGAAAAGTGTGGGCGTGATAAATAGAGTGTGGATTGAACCTTTGAAAGCGGTGTAAAGAGCTATGGCGTCGTCTCTGGGGGAGGGAGGAACAGGGGGTAGAACAAGGGTGGCCATGATCAAAGAAGAAAAGGGGATCGGTTTGATTGATTGATTGATTAAGCTAATTCCGTTGATTAATTAAAGTAATTAATTAATTAAGCAGTTGTCTTAGAGTGGAATTGAAAAATGGATTTGTGCTGTGAAAGAGAGAGAGAGAGGTTGAGGGTGATCCGAAAAAGGTGTTGAGGGAAGGTGGGACAGGGAGAAAAGAAGGAAGAGGTTAACGAAGACGTGAAGTAATATTTTTCGCCGCGTACCAGCCACGTGTCATGGCGCGAGAGGCACAGGTGTGTTGTGGTTATGGAATTCCCCACATGTTAGGGTCACCACCCCCACTGCACCTTCTGGAACAATGCACTTTCCACAACATTCTACGCTCCTATCCTATGCCAATGCCAAGCTTATCATTCCAAATCATTTTCTTCTATTTTCTAAATAAATAATACTCATCCAATCTCCTTCGCATTCATCTGCTAAATTTGGCTCAATACTAATTTTGGGTATCGGACATTGATTTTTGAATCTGGTGGTGAATTGCATTGTGTTTGTGTTTGTGTTTGTGTTGTGTTTGTGTTATTGCTGCATTGAGGATAGGATAGGATAGGATAGGATAAAAGCAGGGAAGAAGATTAGGAAGCATTGGCAATGGCAATGGCTTTCAGGGGAAACCAGGCCTCCACGTTCATCTTGACTTCCGGAGCCAGCGGCAGAATCCGCGCCCTCTTTTCCCTGCGAGCCCTCAAGGCCCTTCTTTCCTTCTTCAACGCTGTCCTTTTGCTCCTACTCTTTCCCTTCCGCAAAGGGACTCTCCTCTCCTCCCGATTCGCCTGGAAGAGCACCGCCGCTTCTACCACCACGGCCAGGAGGGCCCTGGCCATTCGGAGAGTCATGGAGGACGCCGACGCCGACGCAGACTCACCCACCCATCCCACCTCTTTGAGGGACTACCGCCTCATCGTTTCCTCCAGGGGTGACACCATTTTCACCCAGTCTTGGATTCCCCACTCCCATAACAATAACATCAGGTTACTCTTTCTCCTCTCATTTGTTAATTCATTGTTAACCATCTTCAACTCTAAATTTTCCTTTTCCATTCCAACCTCTTCATTATGCAGGGGACTTGTTTTTCTTATGCACGGACTTAATGAACACAGGTTTCTAATCCTAATTCTGTTTTCCTTCCCTGCATCTTACCTCCCCTTTATTTCTTATTAATTACTCATCATCACCATTATTATTCTCCCACAGTGGCAGATACACCAACTTTGCCAAGCACCTCAATGCTAATGGTTTCAAGGTTTACGCCATGGATTGGCTTGGTAAGACTTCGCTACAATTTTCATTACAAATCTATTTTCCGACATTTTAGTCCCTTGTACCACTAACATTTGATTGGAAAACTTTAAAACACCATTCCAAAAACTTGATTCTATACGCGACAAATGGTTTGTGTGGATGTTTCTAATTCAGGCTCAATATCAACATCGCATTCCCTCTTATATCATTGTTAACATTCACTGCCTTTATGAACAGTCCCATTTCTCTTTTTTTTTTCCATTGCTCTTGTTGCCATGTTGCTCTGTAACAGTGGCCGATTCAGTTCAGGGGTTGTATTTAAAAAATTGATGATAACTATTTTCGCACATTTTCTTTTTAATCGGTAAATACATGGAAATAAAACGTGAGACGGAATGAAGTCTCCTGCTGATTAAATGTCAAGTTTGTCTCTGATGTCTGCAAACATATGCATTTATAATTAAGAATTCAACATTTCTGTAAATTCATAGGATTCTTATTCTTGTGTGTAGTTTTTAAGATGATGGGCCTCTTCCATCATAAGATGTCTCTTATAGGCTTGGAATATGGCCAAGTTGTCTTCACAAGAGTTGGCCAATAAGAGCTTGGAATATGTAAAGTTCCCAACTACTTTTTTAAACGATAAATCAATACAAGTGCCAGATTTAAAAATTTGTTTGTTTGGTTCTTTCTGGGCCCTCGGAGGATAGGTTTCCTTTTCTTCGTTGTTAAATCTAGCATGTATGCGTTTCATGCATTACGTTGTAACTTGTTAGAATATCCAGTAGAGTGTATCTTTTTATTTGCTCAACTCTGATGTTTCTGTTCTGTTTACATGTAGGTCACGGTGGAAGTGATGGGTTACATGGTTATGTCCATTCTCTTGATGATGCTGTTTCTGACATGGTACGATTCTAAACTGCATTCTACCAAAGTTTTGACAATGCATAGATAAGTGGTGCTGTGATTTATGTTTTGAGTATGCATGGTGGTGGGTAGGAGTGATATTTGTAGAAATTTGTTTTCTGATTGGAAAATTCCTTTATACACCGATGAAGAATTTGATCATTTTGATAAACAGAAAGCATTTTTGGAGAAGGTTCTAAATGAAAATCCTGGACTCCCATGTTTCTGCTTTGGACACTCGACAGGAGCAGCCATTACTCTTAAGGTAATAAATACTTTTTTTGATAAAAGAAGATTGTTGCAGTTACTAGTAAGGGGAAAAGCTCAAGAAGTATAAATGATTTAGCTTTGTTATTTCTATCTAAATTTTAGGCTCTGCTTGACCCGAAGTTTGAAGCTCGCATAGCTGGTGCTGTATTGACATCCCCTGCAGTTGGTGTTGCCCCTTCACATCCGATTTTGCTGGTGAGCATGCCTATCTTGTTGACGTCTTCGTTTTATAGCTGAATGCATAAAACATGGAAGGTTTGGCATATTCATCTTTGTGTCCTCTTCATTGCAGGCACTTGCTCCAATAGCTTCATTTTTGCTGCCAACATATCAATGTAGTTCTGCATACAAGAAGGGTTCGGTGGTGTCTAGAGACCCGGAGGCTCTGATTGCTAAATATTCGGATCCATTAGTATGTACTGGACCTCTTAGAGTACGAACTGGTTATGAGATTCTCAGAATTACAAGCTACTTGCAGAAAAATCTAAAAAAATTAAGAGTTCCATTTTTTGTTCTCCATGGTACTGCTGATTCTGTAACTGATCCCCTTGCTTCTCAAAAATTATATGTAGAAGCCTCTTCAACTGACAAAAATATTAAACTATACGACGGCTTCTTACATGACCTTCTTTTTGAACCAGAACGAGATGCCATCACACAAGATATAATTCAATGGCTGAACAGTAGAGTATGAGGTTAAATAAATAGTGGTGTGAGAGAAAATGTGAAGAAAACATTCAACCATTGAAAATTGAGGAAGCACCTTGTACTGAGTGGATAATTTCTGGTTCTTTGTAGAGGAAAGAAAATTGAAGCTGAAGCTACATAAATCCAAACATTCTTTTATGTTGAAATCCTAAAGCTATGAATCAGTTTCTTTTTTAGTTAGGATCAGATTTATTACTATTTTCTCCGATCCAATAGTCATCGTGGAGCACAGTGAGTAATGACCTTGAATTAGGCATAGGTTTTGGGTCATTTTTGTCCATAGGAAACTTCGTACCTTTTTCTTTTTCTTGTCCCAAGCATTTGTGCCCACCAGCAAGTGTGCCAGTGCACGAACGGTTTCAATTTCAACAATAAAGTTTTATCTCAAGAGGTCCATTTCCATTAAGATCCAAATTGTAGAGATATTATTTACCATTTCATTTTTCTTCACTATTTTTTATAATGATTCTTCTAGGTCTTTTCATTTTTGCAAGACTAGAGATCTTTAAATTTATCTTTTTCACCTGACTTTAGTAGTCCATGTAAATCATGTTGGTATTTCTACCCTAGTGTGGGGTGTATACAACTTTGGATAAACTCGATAAATCAATAAAAAATCGGATTAACATAGGTTGTAAATAAGTGTGAGCAAAATATTTGAGCACTTGTTTAATTTATTTATAACAATTATTTTTATTTAACAATAAATATTTTAATAATAAATGAAAAATTGTAAATAGAAATATGTGCTCAATATGTTGTAATATTAATAAAATAATTAGTTGTTATTGACAAAATTGATACTATTTTAAAAATTATTAAAAAAATTAATTATAGATATGTAATTAGTTTATATTATTATTGATAAATAATTTCTTGATATCTAATTAAATACTAAGGATTTAGATATTAACTTTAAAATTATTTAAATAATTGGTAGTTAAAATCTAGGGAAGTTATAAAATACTAATTTAAAAACTATTAATCAATAAAAATTAATTTAAATATTAATAATTTTTTTAATCTCTAAAATAATATTTAATTTTGTTAACATAATAATTAATTATTTTTTATCTCTAAAATTAAATAATTTTATTTAATATTTGATTGTGATGTTAAAAATATTTTAAATTGTTATATTTTCAAAGTACATTAAACGTTTTTTTTTTACTTTACAACTATAAAACAAAAATATAACTTTAAGATTAATTATAGCAACTCTAACAAAGATATATATATTCAAAATAAATAATAAATAGTTAGTAAAATTTCCACTATTCATTTAAATACGTTAGAGTTATTGTAGTCGAATTTTTACAAAAGAGTTATGACGCTGAAAGAAGAAAATTTGTTGAATTTCGAGAAAGAGTTAACTTTATATAATTACATGACTTTAACATAATATTCTTATTTGGAAAGAGTTCATTACATATGTTTTGCTTCCAAAGTATTATTTCTTTTGATTGTGCTCGAGTAGTTTATACAGAGAGATTTAAAACAAGTTTGATCTCAAATTATAGATTAAAAAATGAATATGAAATTTGAAGGACAAAAAAAAACTTCATCCCAAAATTTGAAAGATTAAAATTATATTAAAGTTTAATGAAAAAGAGTTTGAATGAATATTTAAGAAAATGTAGTTGAATTGCATTAGTGTTTGTTTAAATATGTTGTTGATTGGAAAGGTAGGGACAATAAGGAAGCATCTAAAAAAGATATGACTTAGTTTTTATAACTCTCATTACCAAATTAGGTCAAAAACCTTATTATGACTATTCCTGAACACTTGGTTAAGCCTATTTGAATATTATATGCTCCTCTCTTTAGTAGTAAATAATTAATTGTGCCACCTTCTAATTTAATGGTAAGATCTGATGTAGTTCATGACATTGAAGCTTCTCTTCCTCTACAAAAAATACTTCCCTCACTTTCTCCTACAAAATCATCATTTCCAAAACAACATTCTTCTTCACAAAGCTTCCAATGTTTTCTACAACTTTTCTCCAACAATGCATGTCCTTAAAACATAAATTAAGATAATGATCTGCATAATTTATTATTTAAATTTAAAATGCATGTTTCTTCTATACATATTCAATGCCAATTTCCTTACTGCAGTCAATTCTAATAGGACTAAATGAGATTGTTTGTGAGGATGAAGATATAAAAGAACATGAATGAAAGAAAGGAAACAAAGTGTTTTATATGTCCTAATATAAAGAGAGAAAGAGTTATGATCTGTTTACACAGATGTAAACATTAATCAAATTACATTCTTATAATAGAATACAAATTTAATTAATCCAACACACATTATAATGTATGCAAAATTTTAAATATTTAAAAATTTACTATATAATTTAATTTTAATGTATAATATGTATGTAAATGTATAATATTAACGTAGAATTGAATAATTTGATTGATTACATTTGTTTTTCATAAAAAGTTTGATTAATTAAACTAATTTTGAACCTAATGTATGTGAAGATTGAAGAGTAAAGAAATTTAGATTATGTTTGCAGTTAGGTTATAGGATGAAAAGGAAGATGAAGATGAAAAGGAAGAGGGTTGATGATAGATGAGAAAAAAAAAAAGGATACAAGAAGTGCAGAGAGTGAAAGAAATATGGATGGTTACAGTGTCAGTGGGTGAGGGAGGAGATGTTTCCGGTGGAAGCAGAAGCAGCAGAAGCAGAAGCAGAAGCAGAAGAAGAGGAAGAAGAGTTCTTATGGTTATGCATCCAAACTTTGAAAACCTGTCTACTCACTCCAATGCTTCTGCAGAACCTCTCAATCTCATCATCCAGATCCTTCCTCTGAAGCTTCCAACCAAGCTTCTCAGCAAACGCCAGCATCTTCTCCTTCTGATCTGCGCTGAACTTTGACCTGAACCGCTTCTTGCTCCCCCCCTCGCCGCCGTAATCCATCGCTCCAGGACTTTCCGGGCCTACCGGGTACTTCACTTTCCGGTGGAAATTGCGGTGGCAGCCGCAGGCCGCGCATTGCAGGCCCCCGCTGTCGAGCGTGAACTCCCCGCAGCCGTCGGTGGCGTAGCTTCCGAGGCTGGCTGCATGGTTTCTCAAGCACTCTCTGTAGACACTCTTCCACTTCTCTCCAGATCCTCCTTCCATTATTCTCTTGGTGGTTCTCTTGGTGGTAGTGCATAAACTATAACACCTTTCTTTGCCTTTCTTTGCCTTTGCAATGACTACTATAGTCATCCTTGGATACCTTATTTACAGTGTCTCCAATTCTATGGACACGTACTCACTATCTACATATATACTCATTTCATTTCAACACATCTTCTTAAGATATATACAATACTATATGGAGAGTTTAGATTAAAGTTAAGAGTGGTGAATATGATTTAAAATAGTTGATTTAAGAGATGTGTTGTGTTGAGTAAATGGAGCAGTAATTTAGAGGGAGTGGAAGGGACATGAGCGTCTATGGAAGGAAATGAGAAAAGAGAAAAGAGAAAAGGTTGGAGACAGAGGGACCCTGAAACAGTATGGGCACTGTCCAATAATTGACTTTGGAATGCAGAATACAAAACCTTTGGGAATAATTTCATTATTTTCTTTACATAGCATAGCACCCCTTTTTGTACTTTTCTACTCACACAAAACCATTCATTCATTCTCATCTTATATATAAACCAATTGTATCCATGTCAAACCATCTTCTTAATTGTCTTTTAAAACATTGAAAGAAAAAAAAGAATTGAAAATAGAAAAAAAAAAAAGATAATAATGAGTGGGTGGGAAATTGAGAGTTGATGTGTCGGAAAACAATAATGGTTGGTTGAGTATCTTTTGGGAACCATTTTGCTTTGCTTCCTTTTCTCCACTCAGTGTCCAGTCACTGTACACTGTCAATCCCATGCCCACAAACCCACACAGATACCACTTTAGTTTCCTACTTTGTTTCCCTTTTTTTTTCGTTAAGGCTGCAACAACCAAAATAACCTCTTTTCATTAACATCCTTCCTCCCATTCTTCCCTCATCAACAACTTCTTCTTTATCTTCTCCTTAGATATGCCAAAACTTCACTTCATCTTCATCTTTTCTTTCCCACAATTCTCTTCAAATCCTACATTCATTCTCTCATTCAGGCCTTGTCACTACAAAACAATCAACACTCAGTTTTCGTTTACAGTTTAGTGTTGTTCAATCAGAATACAAAACTCTTCCTTAAGCCACTTTGTCAACCACAATGCTTGTGCTATCTTCTTCATCACCTACTCATTAACCATTATCAGGTAATAACCATTTATCTTCTTAATTAATATCCCAGTAATCCATTTTTCTAATATTTTAGAGATTAAAATTACTTATTATTAAGAAGTGTATTTAAGTCTAACTCAACTCATAAAATCGGTTTACAATGTGAGGTTTACACCCACTTATATATTATGAAATATCCTAATCTCTAGTCAATGTTGAATCTTCAACACATCCCTTCACGCCGAGACTACCAACTCATGCGTTGAACTATATATTATTATGGATGGTTCAATAACGAACAATCTAATAAGCCTAACAAACAATTACTAGGATACCATATTAAGAAGTGAACTTTAAGTCTAATTAACTCAACCTCATAAAATCAACTTACAAGATAAGATCTGCACATGTCTTAATCTCTAGTTGATATGAAATCTCCAACACTAATAATTCTAATAAAAAAATAGGAATTAAAATAATTGATTACTATAATTTGTTAAATAGAAATTGGTGGTTAAAATAGATAGTTGGGAAATGATGTTTGAATATAATGTTGGGAAAATTAGGTAAGGTTGGAAATAAATAAAATTGGGAAAATGCAGTGCATGGAAGTGGAGTTAAAGATAAAAATGGCACCTAAACATGATTTGTGATTCTACGAAAAAGTGTTGAATGAATAATTGAGATGAAAGAGGTTGTCACTTACATCATGTAACCGCTAGATCCAACAAAAAGATCACAGAATCATTTTGGTAATTAAAGTTTCTGCATCTTAAAGTGCACACCTTTTATTCCAATTATTTTCTTAAAACAATGCCACGCAACCTACTTCACCTCCATTTAAATCATTTTTAAAAAACTTAATTCTGCTTCTTTAGTGTTGACTTCACATCATTAATAAAATCAAAATATATTAAGCAAGATAACCAAATACTAAAAAATGTTTTAACTTATTTTTAATTTTAATAAATCGTAAACAATAACTTTATTGCTTTTAATGATGTTCTTATTTTTTAATGCACAAAGTTACTTTTAACATTGCATTTTAAATATATATAATTTATTTGGACGTTTATAATTTACTTTTAATATATTACTTTGATAATTATTTTCTTTTCAATTCATTAATTTTTTATTCTAATGAATAAGTGATCACTATTAGACATTTATTAATTAAATTTTTGTTATTTATATTTACTCGATAAAGTAATGCAAACGTACTATTTTCAGGCTTTAATTTTATTCTAATTCTTTAATAAAGGGTTCACGTGTTAGATTGCGAGTCTTTTTTCTTTTGTTTTCCTTTTCTATTATTTCTTAAATTGTTGATTTTATACAATATCTGCAAATTATTGATTACAATTTAAAAACGATTATTCTTCTTACTATAATTTAACAATTTAATACTCATTCATTTTAATTTATATTAATATTGGCCTCTTTTAAAATTTATTTGTACTTTTGATCTTCTGTATTTATTGTATCTGGATCAGCTGATCCTAAACTTAACACATTAATTTAAAGTGCAGTCAATAAGTAATTTAATCAATTAAAATATAAAGAGCAAAAGAAGAAATGTGTAAATTTGAGAATTATATCAAAATTAAAGATTTTTGGAAAAAAATATAAAATATTACAAAAAAATAAAATAAAAATAAGTCAAATCACTTATTGAAAATAAAAGATTAATTGTTATTTTATTCACTTGTTATTTGATTTAATTATTTAACTTTGAAGATAAAAACAAAGTAATAATTTTGAATTCAATCTACTCCATCTAAAGATTGAAGAGATAATTTAAACACAAATATCATTGAATGTAGTATTTGGTGATCCAATGAAGTTAGAAGCATAAATGTAGGACTAAATAAAATAATGTATTCACACCCATAATGAAATAATAATGCTTAAACAAATGAACTTATGGAAAGAAATTTATTTTTTTTAATGGCTAAACTAGCTTTTTTTTTTATCTTATTCTTCATCTTAGTCAAGCTATCTTTTCTCTTTTCTGGATAAGTTGTTGGTGGGAAGAATACTCGCAAAAGGTGCTCCGATACTTAAGTAAATATTTAATGTTTAATGTAATTAATACGCGATAATAAAGTATTTTTTTTTAACTTATGACGATTTATATGTTTATCATGGAGCCACTATTATTGAACCGAATTGACGTTTGGATCATGATTAAGAACATACTAATTAATATTTTCATACAGCTTAAACTCGTTAATCATCTTCTGGTCTTACTATCTTTTGAACATGTCGGTCGGCCTAAACCGGGTACCAAAACATCTGGGTTTCGTCCGATACCAACCGATACAAGTTTAAAAAAATATTTATAGAAAGAATTTATATTCCAAATACATGATCGCACGGGTAGAATGAGTAATTTTAAATGTTACCTAGGCCAACTGTTTCAGTCAACTCGGCCTAAGATGAATCATTAAAAGAAAGCCCAATATATATTTTCATTTATCTGGGCCTTACTACAGGTTTCATGATCTGGCCCATCAAGTAATGCCCAAATTGGGTAAATCCTTTTTTTTTATAAAAAAAAAAAAGAGCGAAAGTTAATTTAAAGTGAATTTGTATTAAAACGAAACTTCATTTAAAGTATATTATAATTTTCGTTTTTTGAAATTCAAGATGAATTGATTTTTATTTATTTAAACAAAGAAATTTGCTTCAAAGTATTATTTATATTATATTTAAGCTTAAGAGCTCGATCTAAATGTGCTTAGGAGTTTAATTATATTGTATAAATTTGTTAGGATAAATGTGAAAGTGAGTGAGAAGTAATGTAAGAAAGTGGCCCCTGTTGCTTCTTCAATCTCAATCTCATCTGTTAAACCAGAAGAAGATTCTGAGGTGAAGATAACAAAAAATGATGATTATTGGACCACTGTTTTGTTTGTTGATGAACCCAGAGAATTGTGCATTAAATGCAGGCTTCCTTGGAATTCACTGTACGGAAAGGCACTTGAATGAGTAGGTCCACTTCACCATCATCATTTCACTCTGCATTCCTTTCACCACTGCAACCCCATTATCTTCTTCCTCTTCACATTTCTTTTCATTTTCTATTTTATCATCTTCATTCTCACTCATAAGTCCATAAGAATTTATCTCTTTTGAGATCAAAAGAATATAAATTTCTTGATATCAATTATTGGCCAGACATATTTTTCATTTTGTAGAAGGGAGGTTATTAAACTTTTATTCGCGATTTATAGACTTAATTATCTAAGTTAAAATTATAAACATTGTTTAAATAAACCTGGTAAATGTTTATAGAATAAGAATTTTGTTCATGTGTTAAGTTAGATATAAAGTTAATCTGTAGAGTTATTTTTTTTTAATAAAAATTTATACTGTCATATATAGTTTTATAAACTGATTCCTACACATGTCTAGATGATTCCTCTAAAGACTTTATCCAAGATTCCACTTTGGATTCCTCTACTAGAACCTGCTTTCTTTCATACACTCAAATCTTAATATTTCAAATTGCTACAGTATATTTTTAAGGGTTAAATTTGGTCTAAATTTAAAGATGGAAACAAATTGGCATTTAAGAGAAGTGATGTTTTGATATCAGAAGAAGCAGCAGAAGCAGATGTGATAAATATAACAGATAGAAAGCTTTGGGAGAGAGATGAGATTAATAGCCAACAAATATATAATAGGAAAGAATGGAGATTAAAAATCTGGTGGAGATGAAAATTTATAGTTATTAAATTTAAGACATACTAATACTATAGGCAATTGATCCCATTCATAACTGCTCTAATTATTTGTACCAAGAACATACTAGTAAATAATTAAAACTTCATAACTTCACATTTAAGTCTTCTTTATCCATTTCACTTTCCCTCTTTCAGCTATGGATTCACATTCAGCATCTGCATCAGCATCAGCATCTGCATCAGCATCAGCATCAGCATCAGGACTGTGTATGTGAAGGGCTGATGAACTCCACACTTGATCGGATATCCTTGTTTCACGGCCCATGTCAATGTGATGCCAGGACAGTATCGGAGCACCAAACCTTTATCTATGGAAAGGTCTTTTTCTTCTTCTTCTTTTTTCATCTATCTTCCTTCTTTTCCCTTCCATTATCCCTATTAATTGCCCATTATTCATCTTCTTCTTCACTAAAGTTTTTTCTTATAAGCTCAATAATACCAAATACAAAGTATCAAGACATTTAAGTGAATTTCTTTATTTTGTTTTGTATCTTTATGTTTTGCACATTTTCTTTTGATAATAATGCTATCTAAAGGATGAGTAGGGTGTAATAAACCCTACTATAACTGCTTCATCCCTAGTTGAATTACACATCTATTAATATTTTCTAAACCCTAATTTAAACTAGTATGTAACAAAGGAAAGAAACATGATGCAGTTGCGCCGTTTATCTTTCTGAGTTGCGGTGTGCAGTTTGGAAAACAAAAACGTGAACTCTATCGCCAGATAACTTTTTAATGAAAAGGTACGTAGCATCGGATTACGCACAAGAAAAATTGTATTAGATTGGATTGTATTTAGAAGGACGAGGTGTTGAATATTTTCTATGTTACTAGTTTTGGCAATATATCATATATAGATGTGTGACTGCATTTCAGATATATCAAAACCTATAGTATACTATATATCTATGTTAACATAACCGAATGATAGGCTATGATTATGCATAAAGTTATTTATAAAGAAAAAAGAACTGTCATATACAGGTACATAATTCAAATAACAATTGGGGTACATTTATAATTAAGATTGGTGTTTTGGCCGATTGTACCTTCCTCTATTTATGGAAGTGTTTCATCATTGTATGTGTGTCTATATATATAAATATAGACCCCATTTTCAACCAAAAAAAATCTAATCCGACTTACAAATTTAAACGATGGTAGTTATTATCATTGTTACTACTACCTAAGTATGCAGAATTCCTCTAATAATAGAAAATGATGCTGACATTGAACACAAAACCTAAAACACTTCATTTTCGACACAGTGAAAGAAAGCTTTGGTCCCAATAATTGTTTTGCGATTACAGTAGAAAGTCATATTTGATTGTTGTTAATGTGTAGATGATGGAGTGAAGTGATGAAGCAGTGAGTTAATGTGAAGAAAGAAAGCAGCTGGTTATAGTTATAGAATGGGAAAGGACCCCGGGTCAATTGACAGTGCAACCTCAGCAGTTGATAATAATTATATAGAGAAATTGCAGTGCAATTTTGTGAGTGAGGTAAAAGTGGAGAGGAGACTAAAACTGAGGGAAGCAATTACAACGATGCATAGACGAGAGAGAAGAAGCACATGGTCCAAGATAAAAAGCTAGCAGCTGAGGAAACTAAAGAAATACGGCACTTTAAGCTGCTGATATCTTTGGCCTTTCTACGGCTTTTTGTATTGGTTCTCGCAATGAAAGATGATAAGAGGACCACAGAGGAAAGAAGAACACAATGATAATAATAATAAAAATAGATTTTTACATCACAAGTAATTCGTTTGTAACCCCAAAAGCTTAGAATGGTCTCTGCATATTTGGAAAGATGCTGCTTCTCTCTGCGCCCCACTTCTGTCATGGCCCTGATTCAGATGCAAGAGACGTTAAGGTGGTCATCATGAATAGAGTTTGTTTGTGTCTGAATGCTTTGAGAGGCTTGACAGGGACGACTGAGTCTGCCACTGTCATTAACCCCTCACCCAGTGGCACTGAAAAACATGCTGCTTTTTATTCACATTTATAAGTCGCCAGAATAGCAGTCCAAGAGGAAGGACTCTTCTATCTGGATTCCCTTTTCTCTCTCTCTCTCACTTCTCACTCACCACTGTGTATTCATTTCCTTTTTGAATTTCCTTTTTCTAACTTTATTTTCTTCAGTACAATCCTTTAATGCTTGTTAAGGACTCCGTTTTCTGCCCTACACGACCAACAAAGATCTACACATAGTCCAAACACATAATCCAAAACAACCAAAACTAAAGGGTGAGGAATTCAGTGCTTCTCTGACTCTCATTCATTGCAATGCACCAGAGAAAAACCTAACGAGAATGAAATCAATATATATATATATATATATATATATATATATATATACAAATACCACTGTACACATACCGCCACATCATCACACCCTCCACCCTATTATACCACTCCAATATTATACCTGGAAGCTGCTAATTAATTAAACAACCCAACACTTAACCATACACACTTGCATCCACCAAAAACCTACTCATCATATACATATACATGTTACGTCTGCACTCTTAATTACTGCACAAATAAAATGGCACAAAATGCGAATAATTTACATTACTAAGAACATACGTTTTTCCACCACCAAATCCCACGTACATAACCTCATCACAAAGGATATTAATTAGGGTAGGAAAAACAAAGTAATAATGACAATAAGAAAAGGCAAAAGAAGAAATAAGATGGGGTATGAAGAATGTAGAGGAAAAGAGAGAGAGAAAGAGACTATGAGTTAATGGGTTTGACACGATGTTTTCCAAGTCGGCCACCGTCTGTTGTTATGTAGCTGAAGACGAAAGAGGTCTGGTCGGGAGGAGCAGCACACGTTATGGTTGGCGATTGGAAATGGTGCTTGCAAGCAAGGCAAGTGATTTGAAGCATGGTGGAATTGATCTGTTTGATTGCATGGTCCTTCAAGGCACAGGCTTTGTCCAGTTCCTCTAGCGCTTGTTGTCTTATCCTTTTGGCATTAGTGAACTCCAGTTCCGCCAGCTCCATCTGCCTCGTCGCTTGCTTCCTCGCCTCCTCCGCATACGCTTTTTCCGCCACCGCTATTCTCAGCTGCTCCCGTGCCTCATCTTTAACCCTTTCTTCCAACGACTTCTCCCTCGTGTTGCTTTCCAATGACCCTATGGATAGCTGCAACTCTGCAGTAGGAGTGGCTGAAGAGAGCTGAAGCTCAAGGTTGGGTTGGAGTGTGTTCACTTTGTTGTCGTTGTTGGTGAATAAAGCAGGTTCCACCACTGTTACGATGGGGTTTGGAATTATTACACCTGTGCTGAAATTGTTTTCGCTGGAAGGGCTTGAAGCTGTTCGAGACAAGCACACAGCAGGCTGTGTTTCTGGCCCCAAGCGCCCCACGTTGCACGCGTCTTGGTGTTCGATAAAGCTCTCCACCCTACAAACAATATCGAGAGGTCACAAAGAATCATTCCGTACCTTTTGAAAAGCTCATCAGATCCTTCCATCAAAAATAAGGAAAAAAAAAAGTGGTTCATATAAAGGTGCTTGGAAAAGAAGTGAAGAGGTGGGGGAGAGGTTTCAGTTCCACTAAAAAAAGGACAACAAACTGATGTCATTTTGAGGTAGCTTCTTCCCAGCTGGTATACAATACAAAGGTTCTTGAAGAAACACAGTACAATGTCGCAAAGGTTGAATGAGAGAAGGTGTAAAAGGAATGGCGGAAGGTGTTGATGAGAAAATATATATATCTGTGAGCTTCGGGAACCGTGTGTTCCGAGGTGTCAATAAACAGCTAGGTTGAAGACATGTTTAAGGTTCCATCAGTCAAATACTAATAAACTTGAATTTATATATTTATTTATGATTCTCCGTTTGGTTCCCCCATGGATGGGTTATAAAGTCAAAAGGCGAATAAAATAAAATATGAGAGATGGAATAGAGAAGATTTGGATGAAGAGGGAAAGAAAAAGGTGGTGTTGAATATAGATATTATGCATAGATAGATAGATAGATACCTTGAGAAAACGCGGCCACAATCGCAAGAGTGGCCGCGGGTGCCACATGTTTTGAGATGTGCTTTGTAGTCAGACTGCACTGCGTAGCCTTTGGAGCATCGCTCGCAGACCCATTGCTTGTGACTGCTGTGTTTTCTTCTGAAATGCTTCTTTATGCCAACGAGATCACCCAGAGCATGGCACGGGTCATGGTGCAAGCAAGTGGGCTCCGGGCAAACGAAGACTCGCTTCTTCACCAGCGGAGTCTCCCTCTTCAGGAGCTTCCAGGGCACCTTGTGGCGGCGGCGGTGCATCTGAAGGTTCTGGTCCCTCTGGAATCCCTGGTTGCAGATCTCACAGACATAACGATCTGATTCAAGCAAGGTCTTGGGTGAGAGGGAGACGACTTCTGCATCTGGATCTGTTTGAATGAATGAATTAATAAGGAGTTTTGAAGAGCAATAGATATATGTGATGTGAGTGAATAAGAATAGATGAATTGTTTTGTACCTGGTGTTCCTGCAGGCCTTCTCTTCCTCTTATTTGTTGGAGTAGGAGGAGCATTCTGGGAGGAGGGAGAGAAGTTGTTGACTAAGGAGTCAATCCTTACTAGGGAGGCCATTTGTATGATAATAGGAAGATAGAATTAAGAGAAGAAGAAGGGTTAAGGGTTAAGGAGATGATGATGATGATGATGAAGAATAGATAGATAGAGAGATAGATACAGGTACCTAAGATAAAAGAGGAAGGAAAAAGCTTATTTATTTTTTCCTCTTTCGGTTACCACACTCACCTTTCTTTTAACTTGCTTTTAAACCTTTCAGCTTTTTCCAACACCTTTCTCTCTCTATCTCTGGGTTTCTCTCTTCCTCATCTTCAACAACAGAAACCTGATCCCACAATGGGCTCCAGAAGAAAAACATCCCCACAAACAAACAAAACCCCTCTCACCAATTTCATCACACAGTAAAATTTTGGTTGCTTTGCATGCATAAATAGGGGTGAAGCCCCCAAATACACACGTAAGCTTCCTATTTTTGTCACACTCATCTCAACATCCATCTCATTCTCACGCACTACTTAGTCTTTTCTTATCTTACATTACAACTAGTTCCTAAGAGAGAAGAGAGAGGTTATAGACCATTCTACCCACACACACCATTTCTAATTAATTTCACTTCAGCCAGCTTTTCTAAAAGCGATTATCAGGATGTGAAGTCACCCTCAAGGGCATTCCAGTCCATTTTTTCTCTCCAACCATCTTACTTAGTTAACACTTCCAAGTAAAAACTCCCAACACTGTGTTTTCTAGGTCAGCTTCGTAATTTTTACAATACTGTTCATAGGCCCCCAACACAGATACTGTGCTGCATTAATCATCATTTTACCTCGACTTCAACAAGACACCCTTCCAAACCAAATATTAAAACATGTTTTCCCATAAATGAGGGTGAAGTGGTTGATATTGAATGTTAAGGTTTGATGTTGGACTTCATCTTAAGGTTTGATCTTGGACTTCTTCAAAGGTATCGTAAATGAGTTTCTCGTCTTCTGGTGCGTAGAATTCCTAATGAAATTTTCGTTCACTGATGGGTGCTAGAATCCCTAATATGTATGTATTCGATTTGATGTTAGTATAAGGGTGGATTGGTCATTGATCTTTTTGTTTTACTTTAATTAGTAGTATCGGAATATGCAGTAGGAAGTTTCATTTTGGTTATTATTATTTATGTGGAAAGATACTCTTTACTTCTCTTACTCTATATGAGGGTTGGATCATCCCTAAGTGAGACTTTTTTAAAAAAATGTTTTTGCATAAATGATTTTTTTTGACAAAAAACGAATGAATAAACAAGAAATATTTCAGGGATACTTCAACCCTTATACAAAAATTTGTATGAGGATTTAATCTTCTAAACTCTTAATAAAAACTGAAAAACCTATAAATCACCATGCGTAAATGATTGTTGAATTTAACAATCAACTATATTAAATCATACTAATTAATTGGCCTCACCACTTTGGAGTTTTTTGTTTTTTTTTTTTTTTTTTTTTTTTTTTTTTTTTTTTTTTTTTTTTTTTTTTTTTTTTTTTTTTTTTTTTTTTTTTTTTTTTTTTTTTTTTTTTTTTT
>Ga0123342_1003424_pt1 | contig 25452 bp, 16 predicted proteins | sample Turbeawhitnodule_FD_89960 | JGI IMG/M metagenome (GOLD analysis project Ga0123342, IMG submission 89960) | Root nodule microbial communities of legume samples collected from Mexico - Turtle bean Mexico white nodule | ecosystem: Host-associated > Plants > Roots > Nodule | place: Mexico: Nepantla... | reverse complement strand
CCTGTTGAAATTTTGACAGCTTTTTAGAAAACACATCTTTTCAAAAGGTTAAAGATTCAAATGAACTTGGATCATCTTAAGGAGTGAATTAACAAGTTTCAAACAACTAGACAACACACACACGCTCAACAACAAGGTCTTCAAGCTTTCCTCTTGGATTTGGAGAGATCAAAGTATCTTGTTCAACAAAAATGGTGTGACATTAAGAATGAATTGGTCGAGGAGACCATGGTTGAGATAGTATTTCATTTACATCATAAGGGGAATAAAATAGGAAGGACATGTGAGTTGTGAAATATGTGACGATTCAAGGAAGGCTTGAGCATTGGTCAGATTGGGTTAGATTCAAGGCCTGCACTGTCCACTAGAATGTTTGTCATCTTTAGGATGAGTACATTGAGGCTCATATATTAGCCTACAATATACATGTAGACATGGTCGAGAGGTCAAAAGGCCTTAGTCAAACTTTGGTTTCGTATTGAACGCCTATATTCTCTAACTCGATCATGACCTGATACGGATGAGACCAATGTAAATATAGTCTTTCGGCCTTTGTAATATTCTTAATTGATATCCAGATGATGCAAAATACTCAATTTTAGCCCTACTATAATCAAATATGTAAATGTCAAAAGCAACAACCCTTATTGTGGAACCCCTTTTCGATGTGGTGCGAATATAGGACATAGAGCCCTAAATACACGCCACTGACCTACGTACCAAGGGTCACTACCCGTATGAGGGGAGGAAATGAAGATGGATGGTACTTTCCCTATTTTTATAGAATATTAAGAGAGAGAAAAACTAGGATAAGTGAGAATTTTCCAATATAACATACTAGAGTACTTCGAATAAAGGATACCTCCTATCTATGGCAAAAACATTTTGGTATCCACCATGGGGTCCAAGAATAGTGGTCACATGATCTCTTCAAAATCACATTTAGTAGCATTTGAGCTAGCATTATCATTTGAGGTTCACGTTCTGAAACTAGTGAGGAAGAAGTTTTATCAACCTTGCACCAAATAATGCACTTGGTCGATAAGTGGGGGATGCCAATTCCTTGGACCGTGTTTGATATCCTGGTCAAGCATGAAGCAAAACTTCATTGCTTTTTCTAAAATAGAAGTGAAGCATATGCCATGTGTATGTTTCTACTCTCAACTTCTACGGGTAAGATATCACTTACAAGATTACTCTAGTGTTCATAACAATATACCTATATATTGCGATAATACCAGTGCAATCAATCTTTCGAAAAACTCTACCCAACATTCTAAGGTTAACCATATAGAAGTAAGATATCATTTCATTCATGATTATGTAAAAAATAAATTACATTAAATTTTGTTAAGACTAATCACCAATGGTCTAATATAGTCACTAAGGATCTGTTCGCAAAATGTTTTAATTTTATTAAGTCAAATTTAAATTTATTTGAACATAATCTTGATTGATTAAAAGATAATATCGTTTTTACAATACTAATTTGTTTGTTGAATTTGTATAGAATAACAACATCTCAATGATCAATCATTTGAAAATATCAGACACATTAAAGGGCACTGATGAAGAAATCTCGAAGTAGTACAACATTCACGCACATTTAGTGCTACACGATGCCACCACTCCAACGTGCATGACGATAGGGAAGCATAACCATCATTCTATTTTCAAACCTCATTTCTAGAAATATGGCCTAAGCTTTTTCTAGTGTGCTAACCTTATTAAGAAAACATTTACACATCTTTTATTTCATAACTGTAAAGGCACCTAAGAAGACAACTTAGAAGATTCTGGCGATCACCAACCCTGGGGAGGCAACGCTACTATTTCCCTAATCTCAATGATGCCTAATCTCAATGTGTTTTTTTCTAGAGTGTTTATAAGGTTCTTTGTTAGATGTATTGCATTTTAATTATAATAAGTCAAAGTTACCTATTTGACTCATTAGTCTTCAAGCTTATGTTTAAGAAACAAAATTTGAGTTCAACAGCTACCACATGCAATGAACACAACTTTAACCGTTGAAAGAGCATCACATGCTCGCTTCTTGCTATGAAAAGATATCAAACTTGATCTAAGCAAATGGCATGTACCACTGGTACTCTTTCTGTCAAATTTACATCATGCAAAATTAGAGTAAAAAAGCATTAATAGGATACCATAGTCCAACGCTTTTGGTGCCTTTAAGGTATTTCATAATCCTCTTTGTTGTAGTAAAATATGATTCCTTTGGACATGACTTGATCTTCCACAAAGACAAACAAGAAACATTATATCCAATCTGCTAGTTGTGAGATACACCAGTGATCCAATCATCCTTCCAAACTTTGTCTAATTAACTAGTTTTCCCTCATCTTCATGAAGGTAGTAGTTGGTTGACATTGGTGTTGCAGCTTCCTTGCAATTCTCCATCTTAAATATTTTTTGGATGTCACAACGTATTTGGATTGACTCAGGAATGTTCCATTTCTATGTTTTTTTATTTGTAAACCAAGAAAGTAAGACAACTCTTCCATCATTGACATCTCAAATTCACCCTGCATTGCTCATACAAACTCCTTACAAAGAATATTATTAGTTGCTCTAAAAATTATGTTATCAACATACACTTGAACAAGAATGATATCAACATTTTCTTTCTTAATAAAAGGAGTCCAGTTAACTTTTCATCTCTCATAGTTTTGAGACAAGAGAAAGTTGTTACGCTTCATACCACTATCATGGAGCTTGTTTAAGACCATAAAGTGTCTTCTTGAGCTTGTAGACATGTTTAAGATGTGTTTGGTCTTCAAAACCAGGTGGTCATGAGACATAAAGTTCCTTATTAATGAATCCCTTGAGAAAAGTGCTTTTAAAATCCATTTGAAACAACTTAAAACTACTCATACAAACAAATGCAATGAGTAATATAACAGCTTTCAATCTAGATACAGGTGCAAAAGTTTCATCATAGTCAATGTCTTCTTCTTGATTATATCCTTTTGCAACTTGTCTAGCTTGATTTCTTGTAATCGCTCTTGATTCATCCATTTTATTCTTGAATACCTATTTAGTTTGAATAATATTCATATATTCAATTTTAGGAACTATAACCCATACATAATTTCTGAGAAATTGATTTAGTTTATCATGCATAACAACAATCCAATTTTTATCTTTTAATACATCAATAACAAATTTAGGTTTTAACTGAGACACAAATGTCATATGTTCACAAAAATTATTAAGAGAATGTCTAAAAGAAAATCCCTTTTCAATTTGCCCAATGATATTATCCAGAGATAAATCCTTATGTATTCTCTATTCCTTTGGTAGATATGTTAGTTTTACAAATTTAACAAGTTGATCCATAAATTCAACTGGTTTTCTAGATCAATTATGAACTTCTGAAATGAATCAACTATTTCATATTTGCTTGCATCATACTTTGAAGATTATTCTTTTTCATGGTTAGTCTAAAAAAACAACATGCACAAACTTCTCTACAGTCATAATTTTATTATTATAGACTCTATAAGCATGACTATTCAATGAGTATCCAATAAAAACACCTTCATCATATTTAACATAAAACTTTGTAAGGTTTTCTTTGCTATTATTAAGTATAAAACAATTGCAACTAAAAACTTTAAAATGACCAATGTTAGGTTTTCTACCTTTGTAAAGTTCATTAGGGGTTTTCTTAAGAATTGGTCTAATGAACACCACATTAAAGACATAGTTGCGTTGAGAACATCAACCCAAAAGTATTTTGGAAGAGATAATTCATTAAGCATTGTCCTAGCCAATTCTTCTAATTATCTATTTTTCCTTTTTACCATTCCATTTTGTTGTGGAGTCATAGTGCAGAAAAATTGTGTTGAATACCATTGTTTTCACAAAATGAGTTAAATTTTTCATTTTGAAACTCCCCACCATGATCACTTCTAATTCACAAATGTTGTTGCAATTTTCATTTTGTAATAACTCGGAAAAAAATTTGAAAAATGAGAAAGGTATTGGATGTAGATAAGTCCATGTGAAGCAACTCAAAAGGTTTAGAAGTTGAAACAAAAAAAATTCAATTTGAAAGATGCTTTTGTTTGTTTACCTTTTTTCCATGCTTCACATACCTTATCCTTCTCAAACTTCATTTTTGGAAGGCCTATGACTATATCTCATATATTAGCTTATTCAAGTGATGCATGTGTATGTGATCAATTCTTCTATGCCATAGCCTATATTCTCTAGTTTTAAATAGAAAACATTCAATTTTAGATGCAATATTTGTAATATTTAACTTGTATACATTATTTTTACCCTTTTACCTACAAACAAGATTTTCCTTGAACCTGCATCATAGATCAAGCATGAATATTGCTCAAAGATGACTTAATAATCTTTGTCACATTGCTGACTTATACTCAGTAAGATGTGCTTCAATCCTTCTACATACAACACATGTGATTGCCAATATCACCTTTTTCGAGAATCCTTCCCTAATTATTGTCACCATAAGTGTCATATCTCTCATGTTTCAGCTGCAGGTCAATAAATTTTGAAGTATCTATAGTAATGTGCTTTGAAAAAACTATTAAGATACCATAGATGCTTCATGACTGTTAAAGGCTCTTGCAAAACAAATTTACATTACAAGGTTTGATCCCTTTATAAATTTCGATTCCAAAATTGTTATAGGTACTTTTAGGTACACGTCTAACTAAGTCATTTGGTATGTCATACTTTTTAACTATAAAGTTTATAACACTATGACCTATTCTAAATCAATAGAATCAAGTAACAAATGGTGTGTGTTTCACTATATTTAAAAAACTTTGAACTACTTTGTTTTGATTTTTATTCAGATTTGTACTCCAAACCAGCTTTTCAAAAACACAATTTTGAGACTCAAGCAAGACTTCCATATTTGTTTTTCCCATAGAAAACTAAGTCAAAGTTTTTATAAGATAATGAACTTTTTTGTAAAACTTCACAGTTTTCAAAACTCTTCACCTAAATTACTGCAGAAACGTTCAAGTTTTGGAAATTCAGGGAAAACTTCTTCAATCAAGATATGTAATCGAACAAGTAAAAAAAAATGCTCAAAGAATTAAAAGAATTCGCTCAAATTAAAATTTCTCTAAAAAATCACTTAGTGGTCTCTTGAAAATTTTGAAAATATACAAAAAGATTCTCAAAAGATATTTTTATAAAACTCATAGAAAAACACTTTTTCAACTGATAAGTAAATTTTAATGATTTAAGAAGTCGATTCAAACAATTAATTTCACTTAAACCGAAAACAATTAATTATTTTGAGTCTTTAATATTTTAAAACCATAACAGATAACAACATCCTAAAACTCAAGAGATTTTAATATGTTAAATAACAAGTTTTTACAGATTAAATCCATATAAGTTTTTTAGGTTTTGACTAGTTTTCACGGAATAAAACAATATTTCAATACATTAAAATTTCCTTAATTCTAACTATAAAATTTCCTTAATTCTACATTAAAATTTTAAAAACACTTTTCTTGAATTCTTATGGATTATTTACCTTGATATAAAGAAACATACATACCATATAACACAAAACACTAATACACACAAGGTCATATTCTTTAAAAATTATCTTCAATTTATAAGTGGGTTGGATTCATTGAATACAAGCTTCAACTCCAACAAACTTCAACATCTCTTTCATTGTTTTTGGACTTTGACATAACAAGCTTGAAGGTTGACATTTGTACTTTGAAAAGTAGAAAAAGTTTACTTTTAACAAGTTAAAATCTATAGAACCTTTACTATACGGTCAAAGGCCTTAGTTAACTAGCATTAAATGCTCGATAAAACACTTAAAGAGGAAGTTGAAGTTAGTTGATATAATTTTAAAATTGATTTTGTGGGCCCAATTCAAGCCCACCCATTTCTGAAACTTCAAAACTTTTATAAACAGAGATTATATATGGCATAATAAGACAAAAGGATATAATGAGAGATGCTTAGATATTAGACATGTATGTGCAACAGTAATTTAGTTTAGTTTTCTATTTTTTGTCAACAGTTTCTTGTCGTTTTGACTTCTATAGATATTCTTCATTTTTCTTCAATTTCTCTTGCTATTCTTCTTATCTATACTATATACATTTTGTACTTTATCTTTCAAGTTGAATTTAAGTATAGAACTGGGTAATAGTTTAAGTGTTTTCTTCTTCAAAATCTTTTTGGGACTTTTTTTTTTATCGAAAGTAGTTTTATAAAAACATACAAACCAATTTGTTATATTTTCTTTAGTAACAAGGAATCCATATTTGGGTCTCTTGCAATTGAAGTTGAAGATTACTAAACCATGATTTTTATTCCCTATTTTTCATTCCAGTATTGAATTTAGCTTTTCTCATTTGTAATTCATTTCAATTCCCGTTTGTTTATATTTCTTCACTTTTATTTTTCAATTTGTGTGTTTAATTAATTTTTGTTTTAGTTTAATTCAATAGAAATTTATATTTCCCGCAATGCTCTGTTTTACATTTCTGCACTTTATTTTTCCTTCCATTTATATTCCTTGCAATTTAATTTTCCTGCACTTTACATTTTAGTCATGTACATTTTCTGAAATTTAAGATTTTATCATTTATTTTTTATGCAATTTAGTTTTAACGTTTTCACTCTCTTTTTCTCTTTCTCTTTATAGAACCATTAGACAATCTAGTAAGCGATTGCTGACTAGATAATCTAACTATTTTATGCATACCTTTTTGCATAAGCCATTTTTCTTTCTACACAAATCATTTTAATTTTTTCATAACAAAAGTTAGATGATCTAGCAAGCGATTGCATACTAGATAGTCTAATAGCAAGCGATTGCATACTTTCATGTTTTTAATATTCTATCATTTACGTTTTTATCTTTATATTCTCAAGTGTGGCTAGATGATTCATTAGACGATAATCTATAGATGGTCTAGCCTTCACTCTGTTTTACGTTTTGTTTCATTTTACATTCCATCTTTAATTCATTTCTTCCCTCCTCTTAGTTATAATTTGTTAAGGAGAATATGAAGCCATAAAAATATAACACACGAGATATATCTTTGGAGATTCGATCAAGGTTAGCCCTATATCACATTTTTATTTTGAAAAATGGACGCGACTAATAGTTCATATGACCTCTTGTGATTTTCCCTTTCAAAGAATAATGAAGGCCTAAGTTTTAAATCCCAACTATGTCCTTGTACACGAGTCTTTGTGGCACAAAATTCAATTGTTCTTTCCTGATAGGTTGGTTTCAATTGTGCCTACAACAAGTGTGATCGCAAGTTCAGAAGGCATCATCACAATCCTTGGAGGACTCCAAGTGATAGGCACACACCATTTTCAATGATATGCTCAAACATTGACTACAATATGTCAAATGTAGATGTTATAAATTTTACTTGTAGAGACATTAAAGGTTTAATCCTTCGTCTAGTTGATGAAGAAGATGTCGAAGATGAAGTTTTAAGAAAACAAGAAAAACAAAAAAAAATGGATGGTTGAATTTTGTTTTTAAAATTATTTTAAAACATTTCTGAAAAATATCATCTGATACTTGGTAGTCAAGTGATAATTTTTATGGTAGATTATTTGTCAATGAGTTTTCGAAAATCCTTTTGAACTTCTTCTTTAAATATCACAAACAAAATAACATGCAACATAATATATTAAGGAAAGAAAGATTACTCAATATTTGTATAATGGTTTGTCTGATAGCACAAACTATGTCTAGTTCTTTGACATCTAGTCAAGTTTCCCTAAGCAAACTAAGGTTGTAAATTACAAAGTGAGTGTTATTTGAACCCATCAAGTCCTGGCTAAATCCCAAGTATTCTTTGACATTCAACCAATATTGGCTGAAACTTGAGTATTCTTTGGAACTCAGCCACTCATGACTAAAACTAAGTATTATTTGGAACACAACAAAGAACAATATATATGATTTAAAATATAATTAACACTTATAAGTACATGTTTTTGGATTGGTACTATTTACGATTATTAAAAAGCTTGGTTTATAAAATAATTTTTATATAAATTTTTTTTTGTTAGACATTATTATGCTATTTAACATCTCAATTAAGCTGACACCTCAAGTAACAACAATCATCTACCATATAAAAAAAAAACTACTTAAATGATATATTTCAACTAAACTACCCATCCCTCAACAAATTTTCATGATATATTTTATTTTCTTAATTAATATAATTGTACAATTCTCTAATATTTCAACTGTATCAATAATGTTCTCCTATATTATAATTAGATTCTTCTACTTTAATTATTTAATATGTAAGTCATTAATTTAGTTAGAGTGATTTCCTTTTATATTTCTTTATTGTCATAAATAACCATAATTCATTAAGTAGATTAGTCACAAATTTATTTATTAAGTAAATTATTCATTAAAAATATTATTAAATACAAATTAATTTTAGAGACAATAAATAATTATAAATTATAATGAATAAATTAAATACTAATTTAAAAACTAAAAAAAATATTAGTATATAAAGTAATTTTAAAATTTATAAACTACTTTTTAAATTAATATTTAATTAGTTACCATTGTTTTAGCTACTAATTAATTTAGATTCTAAAATTGGTAGCTAATACATTCACAGTCAATTAAATACCAATTTAGAAACTAGTTTATAAATTTAAAAATTATTTTAGATACTAGTAATTTTTTTTAGTCTCTAAAATAATATCTAGTCTTATTAATATAGTAATTAATTATATTTTAACTCTATAATTAATTTATATTTAATGATTTTTAGTTGTGATTATACCTAAATATATTTAATCAATGTGAAAAATATTAGTGTATTCGATCACTACAAGAACATTATGAAATAGAAACCAATTTTAGAAATAAAAAAAATTAGTTGCTATAGTGACTAGATTAAGACTATTTTAAAAACTTAAAAAATTTTGGTTTCTAAATTAGTTTCTATTATTGTTAAACGGTTTTTAAATTGATATCTAATTAACTACCAAAGTTTTTTCTACCAAATTTAGAATCTAAATAATTGGTAGTTAAAACATTGGTAGCTAATTAGATACCAATTTAGAAATTATTTCACAATAATAGAAACTAATTTAGAAAACCAAAATTGTTTTTAGTCTATAAAATGGTCTCTAATTTAATCACTATAGCAACTAATTATTCTTGATATCTAAAATTGGTTTTTATTTAATGATTTTCTGGTAGTGAATTATTATGTGATTATCCAAAGACCATACTTCCAATATTAATATCTATTATTTCATTACTCATTTATATAAGTCAAAATTAAGATAATGTATATATTTTAAAGTATAGTTTTAATTAATATTAAATTTTAATAAAATGTAATACGAATAATGAAGATCATATAAAGTTATAATTTAATAATTGGATTAATAAAATTAATTTTTTATTATAAAATACTAACCATATAACATTCAGTAAATATAATTTTGTTTTACTAGATCATATACTTATTTCGTTGTTTGTATTATGATTTTTTTGTTTGTCTACAAGTTTTACGTTGAAGATTAAATACTGATATCTTATTATATGATTCCTTTGAACATATATGAGTAACGATTAAACTATGCATATAAATAGTTTTACATTCGTTTGCATTGAATTTGAAAATCTTAAAAACCATAACAAAAATATGATCATATTTTGAAATAAAATTATTCAATGAAAAAACAATTCAATATTAAATAAATTATTAAAAAATAAACTTTAAATCAACTTAACTTTATCAAATTAACTCATAAAATCATTATTATATACTTTGAAATCCATTTGTATATATAAAATATATTTATTTTTAATTAATATCGGATCCCCATAAGAAATAAATGAATGAGTATGAGAGATATTAGAGGGGAGCGTTGGTTAGAATGGTGGAGGTCATTATCCTTTTTTGCCATGAAAAGGAAGAAAAGGAAACTGGAGAATCCAATCATGAGATGCATCACTGTCACTAAAAGCAGACACAAAGTCCACTACATGCATCTTTTTGGAATGCAGCAATAATGGTTAAAGCTGCATTTCACATGTGTGATTCCAACTCCCTAGAGCAATCACTGGTTGGTTGGGGCTCATTTTCAAACCTAATAAGCACCTAACCATATATAACCCCTCACCAGAATCTTTACATCTACCCTTTTGTTTTGCTTAGCGAGCATTGATTGGGAACTAAGCAAAGCATGGTGAGTGAACTCTTCTTTCAACTACGTAATGCATTACCACTACGAATCAACCCACGTGACTCAACCCGTACTGCTCAAGTGGGTAGGTCACTAATGTCTCATCCCAGAGTTTGGGGAACGAAAATTATTATACCCTTGGCATTTTTTTAGCTCTTAATGTTGTGATATTGTCTATTTATTTAAACTGGATTATAGACTATTACAAATGATAATAAGAAATAAAGAAGAATTAAAAAAAGTCCATATTGCAAATAACGATGTTAAGTAAACAGTAAAATAAGAAAATAACATAAATTATAAAAATGAGTACAAATTTTTCAATAGATATCTTATAGAGATATTTTTATATAGATTTTCATGATCATATTAACTCTTATCTTATTGTTGTAATCAAATATAAAATATTACATTAGAAATATACTTAAATATATACATGAAAATTAACTCTTATCTTATCATTGTAATCAAAATATGAAATATGACATGTTATCTTTAAGTTATCACCAATATATAGATTTGCTCATAATAATTGATTTTATCTTTGAATATTTCGAGACTATATTGAATATGAGTAAACATCATGAAAAAAAAGTAAAATATAAAAAAAAAAAAAAAAAATTGGATGATTTGTATATATTTTTTTAAAATTATTACTAGATTAATGTATAGGATGCCAATGAGAGACAATTTAAAATAATAAAGACATTATCAATATATTTTTGTAAATCTAATTCAAAGACTTTTTTCTTTAATGTTATATAACAAATCAATAATATACGATCTAATAGAGTTGAGAGTAAGAAAGATTTACGATTTATGCTTTTACACTAGTTCGTCTATAAACCAAGATTATCTTTAGTTCTTGGTCAACTTGATCGTTGTTCTAAACATGTTCCCACCGGTTGACTTGAACACCTTTGTGCGTGTCTACGAGCTGCGCTTCAAGAACTCCTTTGCTTCTGTTCCAACGTTCTCCTTCCTCCGCCATGAACACTTGAAACAGAGAGACAAATGGCGCCTTCGCGGCCGTTTGCACTCCGACGGTCAAGTCAGCTATTGGACAGGAAACACCAAACACTTCTCGTCGCAGAACACCGTAAGGTCAATGTTCAAAGAAATGTGTAACTGAAAATGCTTACTTCTGCTCAAAATGTCTTAGAATGTGTAAAATGTACCTTATTCTGTTTATCGTAAAACCTTATATACTTTCCCGGTGTTCCTATCCACGTGTCAACCTGAGACTTGCGTATTCTGTGGGCACTCCTTAGCAACACTGTTCCCAGCCTTAAGGCCTTCTCAACGTGTAAGATTGCCCTGTCAAAGTGCAACTCGTGCGAGGGTGACTGCATAGCTAACTCATGCGCCCATTCTCTGAGTCATCTGCCCTGGGAGTTCCCTACCTTCCTCACGTGCCATGCATTTAGATTACCTTCTAGGACGTGACCCTTTCATGGGTCGTCTCTGCCCTAGTGGCTTTCCAACGGTGGTGCGTACTGTCGCGTCCCTACACCTCATGCAAAAATCCTTCGTGAGCTGGGTCTCTCCCTTCTAGTACTGGGGGTGTGGCTTGAAAACCACCTTTCTTTATCTATTATTACAGTCTGAGATGCCGAGACTCGAGGCTCGAGGCCTCCACGCCCCTACTGTGCCGCCTCCTATTGTGCTGCCTCCTCCACGGTTATCCCTACCCGTGGGTATCAGGAGGGGACACCTCCCTGGCCTGCCAAACTCTCCGAGGGCCTTTATTATGCTGAGCCTGGGCGACGCCCGAGGCCGGTCAACGCCCGAGGCCGTGGACCTCAAAGACACTCCTTCTTGCCCTGGAGTACTTTCTAGTGGATTCCTCTCTTGGGGTCCTACTATGTTGACTTTGGTCAACGCCCGAGGACCGTACGATACAAAACATTATTCTTTGAAGACATGTTCTATATATTTCTAAAAGAGTTGTTGCAACTCCTTAGCCAATCGTTGTGAGATTGTTGGAGATCCCACATCGACTAGAGATGAGGATATTTCATTGTATATAAGTGGGTGTGAACCTCACCTCATGAGCTGGTTTTATGGGGTTGAGTTAGGCTTAAAGTCCACTTTGTAATATGGTATCAGAGTCATTTATAGCCTATCCTAACGAGTGTTTGTTGGGCCTATCGTTCCACCCGCTATCGGGCCGTTATCAGACCATCCATAATATGTTGTCCCACGCACAAGTTGTCACTCTCGGCGTGACGGGGGTGTGTTGGAGATCCCACATTGACTAGAGATAAGAATATTTCATTGTATATAAGTGGGTGCAAACCTCACCTCATGAGCGGGTTTTATGGGGTTAAGTTAGGCTTAAAGTCCACTTCTTAATATGGTATCAAAGTCATTTAAAGCCTATCCTAGCGAGTGTTTGGTGGGCTTATCAGGCCACCCTCTATCGGGTTGTTATCAGACCACCCATAATATGTTATCCCACGCACGAGCTGTCACTCTCGGCCTGAGGGGTGTATGTTGGAGATCCCACATCGACTAGAGATGAGGACATTTCATTGTATATAAGTGGGTGCAAACCTCACCTCATGAGCCGATTTTATGGGGTTGAGTTAGGCTTAAAGTCCACTTTATAATAGAGATGAAGAGGAAGTCCTTCATTATTCATGTTGTGTTTGTCCTTGTAGACTTGAAGGTTGCATTAAAAGTTATCCATGTAGCATTGAATGCATACTTCTATTTGAAGGAATGTTCTGATACATACCATAACTTATCTAGCCTAGGTTAGAGTACTTTTATCTTAACTAGAGTAAAAGTTAGGACTATAAAAGGAAAAGGGCCATGGAGCAATGAAAAATGGTCCTTTTAACAAAGATGTTGGTGTAGAAAAACTTTGACACACTTCTAAAAAGATCAGTGATGTTGACATTCTTTGTGAGATCCATTTTGTAGTCAAACGAGAGAACATTCTCTACAACCATAGTAAAAAAATGTATAAGTTAATAAATATACTATGTAAGCTTTAAAACATCATATCTTATCATTTATCTCAAACATAAGCTTATTAGATACTAATATCTACACAAGGTGATTTACGTCTATTGCATTTAATCAAACCATATGCATTTACCATCATCAGACAAAACATTGTTTATGTCATGATCTAATACTAAGACATATTCATGTTTTAACACTTTATTATAAGCACTAAATCAAAATAATTTGGGTATGTTGGTCTTTTCTATAACAATACAAGCCCCTAAGCTTGGAGTTCAAGTACAATATGGTGATGAGTTGGGCTAAGTTTCTAATATATAAAAATTGTTCATATTTTCATTTTACTTTTTTTTTTGTTAAGTATTATAGTAACAACATAATAACTCACAAATAAAATAAAATATAAAAATGAATAAAACTCACAATATAAATAATGTACTTTCACAAGAGAAAAGTGTTATAGAAAAGACCAACAAATCCTAATTAATTTTGATTAAGTACTTATAACAAAAGTACATAAACATGAATATCTTTATATTAGATCTTAAAATATGTACACTGGTGCAGAAATATTAAAAGACAATGACAATTTTTTATTTAAAACGACGGCTTTATAGTCGCATTTGTTGTACACGTAGTCGTAAATACAAGAGATAAGAACTCGACTATTTAACTGCATTCTTAAATGCCATTTATAAATGCGGCTAAGGTAAATAACCGCATTCTTATTTAATTTTTTTTAAAAAAATTAAAAATCTAAACTCTAAACCCTAAGGCAGTAATGGGGGAGGCAACAACGACGAAGCAGTGATGACCTTCGCCAATACAAGAAAACAAACAAATAAGAGAAACAAAACAAATATATAAATCAATGGTGAAAAAGAAAGAGAGCTCGAAACGAACTTACAATGGCACGAAGAATACAATGAAGGGTCACAGAAGACGAGAGGAAGCACAAGAGCAAAAACATAAGAGAAAACGAAGCGCCAGAGAACCCTTCGCCAATGCAATAAAACAAACAAATAAATGAAACGAAAAACATTTATAAACCATTGGTGAAGAAGAAAGAGAATTGATCGAAACGAACTTACAATGGCACGAGAACACAATGAAGCCCGCAAAAGAAGATAGGAACACCAGAGCAGAAACAGAGAGAAAACGCGAAGCGTCAAGAAGAAAGAAACTACGAAAGCGTAAGTGGCACGTTTCAAAATTAGGGTAAAAAATGATTTAAGAAGACGGCTATTTGTAATAGCCGCATTCTTAAATCAAGCGCTTTGATTTAAGAATGCGGCTATTACAAATAGCCACCCTCTTAAATTAAGTTAATTTAAAAAATGCCACCGCGTTTTGAAAGACAACGTCTAACCCTAAAACTGCATTGAATAATGGGTCGTTGTTTTAAACTTTTGTGCTAGTTGTATTTTCTTTGTCTAATGTCAATATTAATATTAATATCTTGATTAGATAAGCTCGCATTTCATAGTACAATATTAATATATAAATGCTTATACTATGTTTGGAAAAGAATGTTTCTTCATTTGACAACCAAAAGGATCTTACAAGAATCATCGACATTTGAAGGTCTCTTAAAGAGTGTGTCAAAGTTTCTTTACGACAACAACCTCTCAAGCCTCTACGATCCTGGCTTTTTCTCAAGCCTCTACAATGGCCTGATAATTTAAAAGATGTTTCTTCGGATAGAAGTTTGCATTGAATGTTTCATGAAAAAATATTAACATAGCCCCAAACATTTACGAGGAAAAACACAACATGAAGAACGAAGAACGTCTCCAAGTCTCACAACGACTAGAAAAGGAATTACAATGGATATCTTCTGAAGCTCTATATATAAGAGTAGTTTTAAAGATGGATAAGCTTTTGCACGAAAATATTTTTGCCTACGATTAATCCCATGAGTGATTAAGCAAAATCCTATAAACCTAGTTCATTGATAAAACATTGTTTTGATCTTTAGCAATCTATAAAAGTGAATTGTATTCATCTTAGAATGTTATACTTTTTTAGAGAGCAACCATGTGATTTTTTTATCACATATGCTTGAAACCAAGTGTTTTAGCAAATAGTGGTTACATTCCAAATAATACCCAATTATCTAAGAAGCAGTTGTGTTCCAAATAATACCTGGTTGTGTAGTCAAGAGAAGTTGAGTTTGATTTTTAATGCCAATTTCAAATCAAATATGCCAACTCTTTCTCTAAAATTTGCAATATAGAGGATGACCTAAGTCGATTCTCAAAGGACACATATAGATTAAATTCAATTTTTAATAAAATTTGAAATTTTAGAGATTGAAAAATGAAAAATAGAAAATGAAAAATGCAAAAAATTGGAAAGAATTAAAATAGAAGAAGATGAAAGATCAATTCACAAATTTAAGAACCAAATAATTCTTCTTATCGTATTTCTCTAAAGATTCAAATCCAAGTCTAAACAATAAATTAATTTGGTTAATCAATTAAACTGGTAATGTAAATCAAATCAAAATATTATTCAATCTAACTGGTATCTAATTATCAAATCAATATTCAATAATTTACTAATTTGATTTCTAAAATCATATACGAAAATTAATATCATAAAGTTCAAATCCAAAAATTAAAGAGAAGAAGAATACACTCGAAACATTAACTGATTTGTTGAAGCAAAGTCCAACAAGCCCATAATTCTGATTTAGTGTTTGCCTTAACAAAGTGTAAAATACGAAGATGCTTCGTCCATATATGGTGAATTATGAAGAAAATTCTATAAGATACAAGTGTTTCGTCTAATAAATGATACAAAAGCTTACAATCTTCGCTTTATTTGATAAGTGAAACCTCTAACAAATGATAAACACAACAACCTTTAAGTTTATGTTGTACCTAATGATGGAAATTCATCTAGTCACAACATCCACAAAATAAGAAGGATGAAGACCTGGAGTTTTGTTCAAAAACTTATTTGCACATTTGGGCCTAATTGGGCTTTTATCTATCTTTTGTAGACCCAATAAAGAGGACAACTCTAGAATGAAGGATTGTATATAGCATCTCAAAGAAGATCTTCATATCACGAAAGAATACTATAGCCTTGGTCAGAGACTACAAAGAAGACTAGAACTCAGTTGGCTTTAGTAGGGACAAGTCATCATCATTTTGGGTCAGACTTTAGTTCAAATTAATTGTATAAAGTAGTTTAGGATTTTTCATGGGCCATGTATTGAGCCTAATAGCATATAATAATTGGGTCATGTATCTAATTAGGTCATTGATAAGTGTCATATTTTAGTAATATTCCATATTGAAATACATGCATTTATGGATATTAATTGATAAAATAAACATAAAATAACCCCTAATTTATTAGTTTATACATTTTTACATATTTTGTGACTTTAATTTGAATAAGAATGATTTATTCCCAAATTTGTGTTAATTTCAGGATTATAGAGAATAATGGAGATGATTGGGCAAAAGGATAATATAGAAAGCTAAAAAAGGAAAGCTGGAACACCCAAGCACTCACCAAAGCTCACCCAAACTCGCCTAAGCCAGACGCCCTAGAGGATCTCGCCCAAGCGAGATTACTCTAGTGACGTGGACCTTTTTTTGTGCAACTCGCCCAAGCGAGAAGACACTTAGCCCAAGCCATTGAGTGAATTGTAATCTAATTGGGAGAATATGTGAGGTGTTAGAAACCCTAGAAGAGGTAGCCGAGGAGAAACATCATGGATCTTCTTTTCTTACTCTCCCTATTTGTAATAGCCATCATGTGTGGCAAATTCTATGCTTTGGGATTAGGAGTAATTTGTTCAAACTCTTATGTATTCAGGTGATATCTAAACATAATATTATGTTATTGATTGATGGTTGGTATTTTTGTTTTGTTTGTAATGCTTGGTTTACCATGATCTCGAAATTTAGATTTGACTGAAAGTACATCTAAATTTCTTACCCAAATGATAATGCTTAACATATTTGAATGCTAAGAATAGATTTGAAATGTTATATGCTATTTATGTCTAATCTTAATGATAAGAAGTTTTATAAATATTTGAGGAATCGATATTTAGGAGATCTCTTAATAATTTTATATGCAAGGAATCAATATAAATAATTTTTATACGGGCATCAATATCAATCAAAGGACACAATATTTTCATGTTAATCAAAATACAAAAGAGTGAGAAAGATGAATCTGAATCCCAATTTTTTTAATTGAAGCAACAAACTCTTTGACTTGTTTTCTTATTAATCATTGCAATCATAATAAACTCCAACAAATTTATTATTCTGTTTTCTATTTAGTGAATCTTTTATTTGATTATTCAACTGTTCCTTGTCAGTTCGATATACGTCCTTATGGACAAATTACTACTTTTGACAACTTGGTGCACTTGTCGTAGAAAAGTCATCAGTCATGTATATGGGCCAAGTAGAACATGATTTTCTGAAATCTAGTTAGGGTTTCAATTAGGCCTCAAATGGCCCAAGAGAAACCATGGGAAGGATATGCAAGGTAGGGCATGCCAGGTTTGAGCTCCAAGTTAGTGTTAGAAGCTTGTCTTTCGAGTTTCACTCAAACTTGGGCTTTACGCTTAGGTTAGAAGCTTCCCTCACACCTTTCCTCATTTTTTAAGACTAAGCCTCTTATAAATAGGAATGTTCCTCTATTGTAATTTTAAACTTGGAATGTAATGAGATGCTACCCATTTTTGGTAATTTTACTTGTTCCAAAGTTCTCTCTAGGTTAGTCTCCTTCAAGACTTAGCCTAGAATATTTGTTAGGGAGTTAGTCTCACCTTTCACTCTCACAAATTCCTAATTTCACTTCAAACCATCGAAACTCCTTTTGAGTTTCGAAGAAGGCTCCCGCTCCTCAACTATCTTTCATTTTCCATCTAAAGAAGAAATCACAAATAACTCTATTAGAAGAAGAGCGTTTTCCACCACCTAATAAAAATATTTTTGAAGCTTATTTCTATGTAGTAGGGAATCTCTTCGTCTTTTTCAGGCCAAATGGTCCGAAAGCACAAGTCTACAACAAGAGCACTTGAGATACAAGCTAAAGTTGTTTTGTTTCAACAACCATTTTGAGACAAGTTTATGTCAACTCTAGTCCAGTTATTTGCCTTGTATGATCTTTTAGGGTTTACTTCGTCTTGAGTAAAAAGCTCTCAGACCTAGTGCTGATAAGTACTAACAACTATTAGGATGTTGCTTGAAAAGTAGATTGACATTTCTTATTACATTGAGCATATTTAATGCATCTCCATGTCAATGCTCGTCAGATGCTAGAAGATGAAGTTATCTTAGATCAATAACTCTTAACAACTAGAAAGGGATTTGCAACAACTCCTTCTTCCAAGCCCTATATAAAGTTATCATTCAAAGAAGAAGAAAAAGGAGAAATGATTGATAATTTCCAAATTGATGCTAGAATCTTTTTGTGCTTTCAAAAGCTTTTTATAGAACATTGTTGTGTTCGTATATCTAACTAGAAGAGAGTTCGTATATTTGTATATGTCATAAGATGCTAACACTCTCTAGTGAGCAAAGCCCTTTGATTTGTTTGATCACATCTTTATAAGAACCTGTTTAGTCAAAACTGGTTGCGTTCCATCAAATTTTTAGTGTCTCATAAATGACTATTGTCCAAACAATACTATATATTAGATAGGAGTGACTACATTCCAAATAATACTCGATCGGTTATCTAAGAGTGGTTGGGTTCTAAAAAAAATACTCATATTGTTTAGCTATGAGTAGTTGTATTCCAAAAAAAAAACTTGGGTTTTTAGCCAAGAATGGCTGAGTGTCCAAATAATACTTGGGTTATTAACAAAGAATGATTTCATTTCAAATAAAACTCGGTTTATAACTTGTAGTAGTAGTAGTCTACATAGTGAAACACAATCAGTTGATTGAAAATTGGATGTAATTTGTGTTATCAAACGAACTAATATAAAAATCATTAAGTAAATCCTTCTTGTGTGGTAGCCTGATAGGTGCCTTCAACCAAATTCATATTTTTTTGAATTTTGGAGTGAACTTATATCACTTGGAGAGGTGAAGAAGAAGACCAAAGATGTCTATCCTAGAGAGGTTCAGACAAAGGAGTGCATAGGCTATCAATTTGTAGCATAACACTCATAAAATTGATTTTACTTTTCATGAGCCAAGCACCTCAATTTATAGGACAGAGGGTTGAACATTTTGGAGCCAAAATTTGAAAATTCAAAATAAAATTATTCAATGAGAAGGAGCCATGTGGACTCATACTTTCCATGTTTAACTCACACCTTCCATGCTAAATCCTCTCCACTCATAGGCTGCATGTGGATGTCCATGTGCTCCATGCCAAGGTAATTTTTGTCCTCTAACATACCCTAGACATTTTAGGGTTACACTGGGCTCAAAGAAGTCCAATTGTTACCCTAACTAGTCATTGTTAAGCCTAACTAGACCTATTTTACTATGGGCCCAAATACAAGCCCAAAAACCTATGCTACTTGGCCCAAATATTTCTTCCAATTATTTGATGCCACTAATCCCAATATATGACCCATAAAATCCTAAACAACTTTATACAATTTATTTAAGCTAAAGCTTGGCCCAAAAATAATGTTGATTAGTCAGCGAAAACTCAGTCTTCTTATATTCTTCTGACTAAAGTTGTAGTTTATGTTTTGATGAGTTAGAGGTCTTCTTGGATATGTTTGTACGTTCCTTCATCCTAGAGTTTTCCTCTTGATTGGGCCTACAAAATTAAACAAAAGCCCTATTTGACCCATATTTGCAAATAAATCCATAAATAGACTCTAGGTCTTCATCCTCCTTATTCTGTGGTTGTGTGTGGCTGGGGGCTCTGCCATCATAGCCTGTTTTTCATAGTTTGTATTAGAGCTTAATCTTTAAAAGGTTGAGCACTTAATAGTTTCTAGCAGAAAATATCCAACATCAATGGCAATAATCAAATCTCTTGTACTAACACTTGGGCACTTGTTTTAAATCATATAGAGATTTGGTTAACTTGCAAACCAATTTTTATTTTTTTAAAAGGAATTTTGGTTAGAACATTTATATCTCCTTTTCAAGTTCTCCATGAAGAAAATCAGTCTTTATATAAAATTGTTCAAGATGTAAATAAAATGCAACACACATAATTTGAACAACTGATTATGATTAATGTAGTAACAGGAAGAAATATTTCCTTAAGGTCAACTAATTATTTCTTAGCATGTCCCTTTACTACCAATCTAGCATGACATTGTTCTACTTGATCGTTTCCTTCTCTTTATAAAAATCCTATATTTCTTCTTATATTGTCATCATCCATAAAAGAAACATTTGAACCACTCATAACCTCTTGAAAAGTTTGTTAGAGAAATTATCAACATACATATCTTTACCATTTGTAATTTTGATTAAATTTTTTTACAACAAAGTATTAATAATGTGAAAATATTTTTTAGCATTAGATCTCAAAGGAAAAAAATGTTTTGTCTAATAATAACAAACATTACAACACCTTATAATCTTATCTTCGTAATCTTATCTTCGTCTATTAAGCTCACACTTAAGATAAATTATAAGATAATGATTTTAGTATTTCATAGTACGTACTAACTTATGAATATGTATACTATGTTTTATAGAGAATATTTTTTCATTTGACCACCAAAAGGATCTCAAAAAAATGTCAATATTAAAAAAGTATGTCAACAACTTGTTAGGAAGGATAATCCGTCACATTACATAATAATCAACCTTGTATGGTCCTGATTTTATCTTAGGAAAAGTTAAAAGATATTTGACCAAAGCCTTAAAAGTTATGCTAAGTATAAAAATGTTTCTTAAATTAGAAGTTTGCATTAAATTTTGCAAGACGAGAATTTAATGCAACCTTCAATGTTTATGAGGACAGACGTACCTGAAGAAAGAAGAACTTTTGGTTCAGGATTTGGAACGACTGTCTTTCCAAGCTATCTATAAGTAGAAGTAGCCATTGAAGAAAGAAGAACTTTTGGCTTACGAATAATCCTACACACACTTAGTTAAAACTTTTGTAAATTTAACATGTTCATAAAACACTAGAGTGTTCTTTAACAAAATTAAAGATTGAACCTCAAATTGTATCTAAAATTCATCAACATCAGATGTAAGTAGGTTTTGTTTAGGACATCCGTCTAATAAATATTTTTATCATATGATAGGTGAATCCATTCTATTAGATAATCAACACTAGATGATTCATTCTATTGGAAAATTATAAAAAGGATTAACATGAGTCGTATTTGCTGAAATGGTGAAGGTGATAGTAATTGCTCCCGCAATAGAGATGTGGGTGGTTTTGTTTGGTAGTGTTATCAAAGATGATCATTGTCCTCTTATGGTCACTATATCGTTCTATGAATCTTTGTTCCACTGTAGTCTTGGGAATGTAGTATTTACTACTATAGAATGCTTCTAAAGTACGAGGGTGCCATGCGTACATATTAAAAAAATTCTATCATTTTCATAAAGAATAAGAGACAAGAAATATAAAAAAGAAGAGGAAGTGAATGTTGAACAAGATGCTTTGATATCTCCAAATTCATGTGGACAACTTGAAGATTCTGCTGATGTGTGTGTGTTGTCTAGTAGTTTTTAATTTGTTAATTCACTTATTGAAATGATCCAAGCTTATTTGATATTTATCTATTTTGAAAGAAGTGTTTTCTTAAAAGCTGAGAAATTTTTATTCAGTTGTTTTCCAAATCAACTAGTTGAAAAATTTGTTACTCAAGGGTTTAAGGCTAAGGCAGGTTTTTCAACCTGTTGAACTGTCGAAACAACTTGTTGTTTGACACTTAGTGGTTTTCAAAATTATTTGGAAAAGCTTTGCTTATTTTGTCTTTGTTTTCAAATAGAAACAATCGGTTATTTCAATAAAACAACTGGTTGTTTTTATGGAAACCTTAACAGAGAAATTATTTCAATCGATTGTTTTGGAAAATGACCTGTTGTTTTCATAACAGAATTCTATTATATGTTTTAAACTGTTTTAAATGCTTCCAACTACTTTTGGTGTTTAATCTAACAGCTTTGAGCACTTGATTGAGTCTATGTAAAGGTTGTTTGATATTCTTTCCAAGACTCTAAGAAAGAGAGATTACTTAAAACGTTTTTCAAGAACTAAAAACCTTTGGGTCATCTCAAATGTGTGGAAGAGGATTGAGTTTTGTATACTTATGAACTATAGTTTTGTAATAATCAGGTGTATTATTTTCTCTTCTTCTTTTCTCTTCTTCTTGAACATTGTATTTTTGTGTGTTCTTGTGTAAGGTAGTTTTAGAAAAGTGTTTCTGGAAACTATGGTATTGTCAAAGAGTTGTGTGTATTCTTGAGGGGTTCAAGGTCATCACTCTTGGTGTGTGGTTTGTAATCTAGGTTTGATTACATAGTGAATTCTTAGTGGTTAGCTGCGAACTGGATGTAGCTCTTGCTTAAGAGTGAACCAACATAAACTTCTTGATTGATTCTCTTTATCTCTACTCTCATAAACTGTTTTAACTTTGTTTTAAATTCTACTGGTATAAACAACTGGTTGTTTCGTGAAAACAATAGGTTGATTTTCTGAAAAGAACCTTAAAACTGATATTTTATTTTGTTGAACACAAAATCAATTGGTTGATTTCAGAGCTTTTTATTCTAATTCCAAACTTTGAGAAAACCTTTTGAATACAATTCAACCCCCTCTTGTTTAGGCCACTAATTCTAACAATGAGAACAAGTATGAGATAATAATTTCTATGATACAAATGGTGCAGTTATATGTTGTTGAAATGGTAAAGGTGATAGTAATTGGCCTGCAATAGAGATGTGTTTTGTTTTGTTTGGTAGTATTATCAAGAATGACCATTGTCCTCTTATGGTCCTTGTATCATTCTATGCATCCATGTTCCACTCTAGTCTTGGGAATGTAGTATTTACTACAGTAGAATGCTTGTCAAGTACGAGGGTGTCATGCATACGTATTAAAAAAAGTTATATCATTTGTATAAAGAATAAGAGACGGGAAATAATAAAAAGAAGTGAGAAAAAGTACGAGATAATAATTTGTATAATACAAATGGTGCAATTATATGTTGTTGAAATGGTGAAGGTGATAGTAATTACCCCTACAATAGAGATGTTTGTGGTTTTGTTTGGAAGTGTTATCAAGAATGACCATTGTCCTCTTATTGTCATTGTATCATTCTATGCATTTGTGTTCCACTTTGGTCTTGTGAATGTAGTATTTACTACTATAGAATGTTTCTCAAGTACAAGGGTGTCATGCGTACGTATTAAAAAGTTTCTATTATTTTCATAAAGAAGAAGAGGCAGGAAATATGAAAAAGAAGAGGAAGTGAGAAAAAGTATGAGATAATAATTTGTATGATACAAATGATGCAATTACATATATAATCGTATTGCTGATAAAAAAAAAAAACATATATAATCGTATTCATAAAAATAGATTTAAATTATCTTTGTAGTGGCTAGTCAAGATAAATAAGCTTCAATATGAAAGACCATTTAATCTGTTTCAAATACTACGAGATTAAATCCTCGAGGCTAAACCTCCAACTACATATAATTTAAATTCTCACTTCTCAAATAATATTCAAAATTATAATAGAATAACAATACCTTATTTAGGTCAAACAATACCAATCAAAACATAATAATGAAGTTAGGGACACCTTACTTGACAAAGAAAAATATAATTTGAAGAATATACATACACATATACAAAACAATAATAACTTTCTTCCCTTACTTGAACAAATAAAGATTGAGTTTTAATTTAGTGGTTGTGACTTTTTCTCTCCTCTCTAGGTTGTTGTTCTCTTCTTTCAAGAGTGTAAATACCTATCTTACTCTAATATTTTTATTTATAGTAGTATTTGTAATTATTTCATTCCCCTAAATTTGAACTCTAATTTTCAATTTTGAAGGAATTGGAGTTTAATGACTACTTTGTAAGAGATAACTAATGCATAAATTTTCCAGGTAATTTATAAAAATGTAATTTAGTAATTTACACTTGGATGGTTTATAATGGAGTAGAAGTTAAAAATCTAATTTATCTTATCTCTTACATTAAAGTTTTGATGGTATGAATAGTAGCTTAGTGTAAAAGAATCTGTTTGTACTTATCCAAGTAAAGAAATCTTGTAAGAAATAACCTAAGTCTGTAGTTTTGTTAAAGGGTTGAGACCTCGAATAGTGTTACATTTTTGTAATTGATTTGAGATTTGTTACAACTTCTGATGAATACTTAGTTAAAATAAACTTAAACTCAAACCACAATCCTTATGTGTGTTTCATGCAAGTCTCATGTCCTCAATGTACATCATTTGTCCTCATCATAAATCTCCCAAGCAAGAGTTATTTCCTCAAATCTAGTTTGTCTTTCTCCAAGGTTTCTCCACAACATGTTAGATGAAAGTATTTTGATTTTTTGTCTTGTAAATTTTGTTACAACTCTTGTAAATTTTTTGGTTTGTCAATTTTGTACGATTTCATGAAATGAAAGGTGAGACAAAGACTCATGTTCATATATTTGTTTAATTCATCTGCCTTGAGGCCAAGTTCATAGCTCAACTTCAAAATTAAATTTCTCTTGATTCCATCTTAGAAATAATATCATGTAGCATATGAAAATAAAACCCCATATCTTAACTTTCCAATGCCAATGCCACTGGAATTACTAAAAGAGTTGACCTGCAACTCTAGATATGAACAAACCAAGACATGTAGTTCAATAGACTTAAAATTAGAAAGTAAACAAAAATTACAATTAAATCCCAATTAGGTGATTTTTAATTAAAATAGTGGATTTAATCATGAAGGCAATCCAAGAAAACAAAGATTAAAAGTGCTAAATGTGAATAAAAATATGTTGAATAATGATGTCCATGAGTCTTCATCCAATTGCTTCTACGTAATTGTCTTTTCTCAAAATTATTTTCTTCTTCAATTTCTATAACGAGAAATTATTCTCACTAAATTTATTTCTGTTGTATTTTGATACCAATTTAAAACCAAATTATGTAACTTCCACTATGAATAATATTGCCTACTAATGATGGTTAACCATGAACTAGTACATTAGTTAAGTTCCCTTGAAAAATGGTGGGTCACTAATAAGCACACTTAAAAACCAATTTTTTTCTTTGTCTATGTTTTCCTAGACATGCACTTTCACACT
>Ga0123342_1003423_pt1 | contig 25454 bp, 22 predicted proteins | sample Turbeawhitnodule_FD_89960 | JGI IMG/M metagenome (GOLD analysis project Ga0123342, IMG submission 89960) | Root nodule microbial communities of legume samples collected from Mexico - Turtle bean Mexico white nodule | ecosystem: Host-associated > Plants > Roots > Nodule | place: Mexico: Nepantla... | reverse complement strand
GTGACAGTACCATTCTTGTGACCTTCCTTCCCACTTTTTTCCCTCCACACCTCCTTTCCTTTCCTCTGCCCAAAAGGATGGACATCTCCACCACTTCTTAATCCTTTAGGATCTTTATGCTCAACACGTTTACGTTCAAACTCATCTCTCTGGTATCTTGGTAGGTTAACATACAGTTTCCTATTTCCAATATAACACTGGTCTAAATCCCTCTCCAGGCTTGCTGCATTGTTGACATTGAAGAATCTAACGAAACTGAACCTTCTACCCCACCGATTCAGACGCCTGGATATGAACACTTCTTTGACCCTTGCCCATCTCTGGAACAACTTGAACATATCATATTCTCCATGACTATCCGGAAAATTTGAAAAAAAGAACGTAGTAGATGAGCTTGATGAAGGGTACTGTTTACGTTCCACCGTCCCCCTCCAGTATTTCTCCCCCATAACCGATTACCTTGAGTGATAGTCACTATAACAACTAATTATTTTTTGTTTATTAAATTTGTTTTTATTTCATGATTTTTTTTATAATGTTTAGTTTAAAATTGTCGGTATACAACTTATCATTTTCAAAAAAAAAATTACCAAAATAGTAATTTGCAAAAAAAAAAATGCACTACTTGCAAAAACCTAGATCTAACATAAGTCATTTGCTAAAGAATGTGTGAGAGAAGATGCTATTAACCTTGTTTTTTTTCATTTGTTGAACATTGGTTGAACATGGATGTGGCAGTGTGGGGAGTTTAGGGAAGGAATTAGAAGAGGGTGGTGTGGAGAATGTGACAGTGAAAGCAGTAACATTTGCTGGAACTGAGAATGGTGTGCGAATAAAGTCATGGGGGAGACCTAGCAATGGGTTTGCAAGGAACATCCTTTTCCAACATGTTACCATGCTTAATGTCCAAAATCCCATTGTGATCAACCAAAACAATTGTCCTGGTCAGGTGAACCAAAACTCTTCTACACATTACAGCATAAAACTTCATGTAAAACTTGAAATTGTAGTGGAAATGTGGAACACAGGCTAACTGAATTCTCTTGTTTCTTGTGAGAGATGAACAAACAGGTATCTGGGGTTGAAATCAGCAACATTAAGTACCAAGATATTCATGGAAGCTCGGCATCAGAAGTTGCAGTGAAAATGAATTGTAGTCCGAAGCAGCAGTGCAGTGGAATAAGTTTGGAATATTTGATGCTTACATATGAAACCAAACAAGCCCTGGCTTCATGCAATCATGTTCGAGGAATCGTGTCTGGTCTTGTTCAACCCAACAACTGCTTCTAATACTACAACTTAATGCCACATCTTCATAACTCTAATGTCATACACAATAAAATACACTATGCATGCAAGTGTGTGCTCTCTAGGATTTCATATTTCCACACCATTACTAGAAACAACTAGCTAGATCATGATTGTTTAGAAGAAGGATATTTATAGGTAGGTAAACTATGAAGCTCGAACACTTCTCTTAAATGGGGACATTGACACTGGTATGATACTTGTAGGACACGTATCTGTGAAGTGTCCAATTCAAAAAATATTTGTTAGATTTCTGACAATTCTAGTACGGTTCTAACACAATTTTAAAAAGGAAGGAAAAATACATTAATTTTGTACAAATTCAAACTTTATTGTATAAATTGTTATTATGATTATAAAAATAAGAAACAAATCCTTGTGAATTAGTCATGAAAAACATCTTTCTGCTCCAAAAAATAATCTGGAACATACTTATGCATGTAAATCTTTATTGTCAATTTATATAATTCATAATTATATAATATATAGATATGTGTCATTGTGTCCTATATTTTAGAGATTTTACGTATCTCCGTGTCCGTGTTCATATCGTATCAGTGTCCGTGTTAGTATTTGTGCTACATAGTAGGTAAAATAGTTTTGATTATTGATATGTTGAGAAATCTAAATTAGATCAAAAGGAAAAAAAATTGATTGCAATCATTATTATTGATTCAATTAATGTGGTGATAGTTAGACAGCATATTTTTTTCTATTTTTATTTAATAATAAAATATATTATTATTTTATTTTAAAATTTTGTTTACATTTAATTTTGTTAATTAAATACAATATTTATTATTGAAAGGAGTTCTAAAGTGAAAGTAAGAGAGAAATATTGTGTAAAAGGATAATTTTTCATTAAGATTCAACCGTAATTAAATTATTAATTTTGACCAATTAAATTATAACAATTATATATTAAAATAGATATATTGTAGAATTTTTAAAACTATCAGACTTTGTTAAAACAAAGTTATTTCACTGGTAAGCAATAGAACCATCATGGTATCATTTGTTTTTTATTTTTCAATTTTTAAACTTGTCGACCACTTGCTGTGATAGTTATAAAATAAACCATCATTGGAAGTATATGTATAATTTGTCGAATATGTATAATTTATTTTCTAATATTTGTTCTGTTTTCTATGACTATCTTAATCCACATTCAGTTAAGTACCATCAGGGTGCATAATTATTCAGAACTTATTCTGGTTCACATCATTTAAGAAATTAAAAAAGAAATTATCCAACACTATTTTAAATCATTATATTATTTATGCATTAAAAATTATTACGTAGTAAATAAAAACTAATTTTAAAAATAAAAATAATTAATTAATATATTAACTAAATTATATATTATTTTATAAATAAAAAATGATTAGAGTCTTTTGTGATGTTGAGTAGGCACTTGACTATCTGGTGCAATCATTTCAAATTTGATCTATTGTTGGTTCACACTTCTACAACACTGACCTGGTCTTTACTTTGCTCATTGTGTTTCATGTCCTTTCAAAACTTTACTTCTTCTTTTTGTTAATCAAAGTGTATATTCATTAACTGATTAGCACATGCATTGTTCATATACAATCAAATTGAAGAGTATGTTTCATATAATTGTTATTCCATATATTATATATATATTATATCTATCTATCACTAATTATATTATATTATTGTTATACACTTTATATATACATTTATATGAAAAATATAATAATTTCAATACAAATTATTATATTTTCTTTTTATTTGAACATGTTTTGGTTAAACAACTTTGTATTTTTCAAATTTGTGTCTTGAATTATGGATTGATGTTGTGACTAAATCCTTTTCCTTAACTCATTTCATTAACAAACTAAATGTGAAGATTTTTTTTTTTTAACTTCTCCCATTTGAGGGAGGTTATTAGTCTAATTAAAGTTGTTACTAAAGACTAACAAATGTCTTTTGGTTAGACTTGTCTGTTAAATAGTGTTGTTAAACTTTGTTTCTAAATTATTAAGAATGTTGTGTTGGAATTAGTTATTTAAATGTAATAATGTTTTGAAATTTGAAGTATAGAATTACATTATCTTACTCTTTATTTATTATTTATACATTTTTATTATGATAAAAATTTACGTTAAATTTGTTAAATTAAGTTAAGTATATATAATATATTTTTATTTTTAATGTAAATTAGATAAAATTACACTACCAAAAAAATAGATTTATGGATGAATTTTTACTTACAGACCTGAATTTGTAAGTAAATTCAATATTATCTACTGATATTACCTACATATTTGAATTCGTAGGTAAATTCAACATATCTACAGATATTACCTACATATTTGAATCCGTAGGTAAATTCGCCATTACCTACCGATATTACCCACGGATATGAATCCGTCGATAAATTCATCATTATTTATAAATATTACCCACAGATCTATACAGATAAGTAAATCTTACATTATCCACAAATTTTACCCACAAATTTATATATAAAAATAAGTTCAATATTATTATTAATTATTAATATAAATATTTTTATTAACAATATCAATAATATTAAGAGTATAAATAATTTTAAATTTTTTATTAAAATATAAATAATATTAATCATAATAATTATATATCTAAAATTAAAAATATTTTTATAATATAAATAATTATAAAATTATAATAATATTTATAAATAATAATAGTGAAAATAATTATAATAATATTTATAAATAATAATAACCATTTGAGGGAGGTTAGTCATGTCTTCTAATTCTCGTCCCACGTCTTCCTCTTTGGTCGCTCGGTCTCCCCCTCTCGAACCCCCTTCTTGTTCGTCTTCTTCATCTTCTTCGTCCACCTCCTCCTCTAGTAAGATTCTATCGGTTGGGGCAATTGAAACCATTGCCCCTGGGATGGAGGAGGTGAGGGGTGATGACGCGGACAATGTGTCAAATCGGTCAAGCGCATCTTAGCGGCCGCACCATCATGAGGGCCCTAACTGGGTCGATCCCAAGGTGTTTGGGATCGCGTCTGTCTTCCATACGAACGCCATCTGTTGCGGATTTTTTGTATAGGGTCCTTGTCCTCAAGGCTTCAACCAGGGATTCTTTGTTGTCGTTCAGTCCTTGCTTGTTGGACAATCGTGTATACAGGGAACGATCATCTACCGAACCCCCTTCTTCTTCATGTATAGCTGCCTTTTTTTTTACTTGCACTTGTCGCTTCCTTTCGACACGTTCACGGTCGGCGTCCTTTAGGCGCTCAATGTGGCGCCGAGTCAGTTGCACCTGAATACATGGGTGTTCATGCACACTTTTCACGTTGTGTACCAAACGTTCGGTGTACGTCCTTTTGCAACTTGTTTTTTACGCTTCTACACCTCTCATCCGTTTGACCCGGTTAGATGGCATTCTTTAGTCAGTCAGGTGGGTAGTGTCTTGTTCAAAGCCTTCACGACCTCCTACAAGAACTTTAAAGAAAGATTCTTTAAGGTGTTTATGGAGCCGGCAGGCACGCCCCATTTCTTCGACGCAGTCGACCGGTCCAAGTTTCCTTTGTTTTGGACAAGGAATCCAACAAAGATAAAGGATTGGCCACGTCCGGTCAACTCAAGTGTTGGCGAGCGGGAGGTTTTCACTTTGTTTGATAGCCTTCCTAGAAACCTCCTTCTCGGCCATTGATGTCCTTGTACACAGAGTCCGACTGAGAAGCGACATTTGAGGGTATGTTAACACCTTTAGACCTTCGGTCGTTTGCTTTGAACCTATGACTAACACTTTGATTTTTGTTGCAGCAATCACAAAGAGGGAAGTCCCACAACCGAGCGATATGTTGATGGCCTTTAAAGACCGTGTCAAGCAGAAAAAAGGGGGTGCGGGCACCGAGGCCCCTCAAACTGAGGCCCGTGCGGGGTCGTCCTCCAAAAAGTCCAAGGAAGAGGATGAGGAAGGGCGGCAACATCGCCCGAACCTATCATTCTCCTAACGAGATGCCAGTTTCTCCTCCAAGCCGGGCGCCCATCAACCTTGACTCCCCGCCACCCGATGACTTAAATCGGCCAATCCCCGCGGTTGCTATGTCGATGGTAACCGTCCAATAGTCACCACTATCGGTGTTGGGGGTGACTTACGTTTTGCAAGGGGGGTGAACTTCAGCCTGCCCCCGAATACTGAAGAATTGATCCAAGTGGTCCCTGAGGACGACCTGCTCAAGGGCGGCATCGAGATGATGTGTCGTGGCCTCATACTGACCCACCATGGGGCAACAGCGCGCGGGCAACGCGTGGAGGAAGGTTTGCGCTTGGAGCACAAGCTCCAAGAGGCATAAAGCAATTTGAAGCAACTTGTTGAAGCCAACACAACTTATTAGAAGAAGTTGTGTGATCAAACTGCCGAGCGAGAGCTCGATGCCACTCGAATAGCCGAGTTGGAGCGTCTCCAGGGAGATACCGCGACTGAGAACGCCCTACTGAAGAGGGCCTTGGAGGAGGCCGACCTTAGGGAGGCATCTTTGGAAGCCGAGGTTGTTTCCCTGAAAAATAGGAAAAGGGGCGGTGGAGGTCAAACTCGAGAAGACCATGGACGACACCATGGTCTTAATCAGTCAGAGTTTCATCCTTGTCGTTCGGCAGGTTGGGGTGTTAAATGGTGGGCTTCCACCTTCTAATCACTTTGACTAGGAGAGGGAGGTCTTTGAAGGCTGCCTCGCCCCCGCGGACGAGGTTCAAACTTTTCAGAGTGTCGACTAACCTGTGTCGAGCGAGGATGTTGAAGACCGTAGCTTAAGTTTTTAGCTTTTGTAGCCTTGTTCGTTTTGTTCCCTTGAGGTCGGGGTGTGGCCTCCTCCTTTGTTTCGAATGAATGAAAATCAGTCGTTTTCTCTTTTAAAATTTGCACAAGTTAATTCCTTCGGTCGGTCTGTGCAGTGTGAGTTAAAAACAACAAATCTAATTAACCCAACTGGTGTATGGTAATCCCCTCGATCGATTAAAATGTCAACCATTACTAGTTGAACTGGATAGGCGGTCGACGATTGAAGCATAATAAGATAATCAAACATTTATTTAGACAAGTTAAAACACTCATTCAGTGTAGCGCCTCAGTCGGTGTAGCGCCTCATTCGGTTATGGCTAACGATATCGGGATGGACCGATACACTTAAATGGGTGTTGGAAGGGAATTCCGGTAAAGGCTACATCCTGGTCGAACCGTGGAGACAAGGTATTGGGAGGGTATGTCGTTTAAGGCTTCGTCTTGGCCAACACTTGTATTTGGATCTTGGGAGGGTATGTCGGTTGAGGCTTCATCCTAGTTGAACCATGTGTGTGAAGTGTCGGGAGAGTATGTCGATTAAGGCTTCATCCTGGCCGACACTCGCGTTTGGGTCTTGGGAGGGTATGCTGATTAAAGCTTCATCCTGGGCGAGTCGTGGCTCTTTGGTTGATTTTATAGTTTGCATTTTGTTAGACAGAAACGTCTCATTAAAACCTCTCTGACCGTTGTTGTCGCCCGAAGCTTGCACGCGGCCTCGCGGATCTTGTGCTTATCACGAAGCTCATTGATGAGGTCGAGCCCGACCGTTAGGCTTTCCTAATTGAGAGATAGGTCAAACAACGGTCGCCTTATGGACGGTTTGCCCACTTCCACTGGGATCTTGGCTTTAGTGTTGTATGTGAGGTTGTATGTCGTCTCTTGTGTCATCGTTTGAGGCGTGCATCGATATGCCCATAGGACCTCAAGTAGTTTTATTGTTCATCTTCCCTTTGTCGCGCCAAGTCTCTTCTTCAACTCGTTCATCAGAACTTTGTTAGCTGCCTTGGCCTGACCATTTGTCTAAGGGTGTTCAACCGAACTGGTCACAGATTTGATGCTTAGGTCATCGTAGAAGGTTTGGAGCCCTCGGTCGATGAATTGTCGTCCATTATCTGACATGATTATGTTCGACAAGCTGAATCGACACATAATATTCTTCCAAACAAAGTTTTGGACATTTCTGGCTGATATAGACGTTAGAGGCTCGACCTCTATCCACATTGTGAAATAGTCCACTGCAACCAGTAGGTGCTTTGTTTGACCTTTGTCGAGCGAGAAAGGACCGATGATGTCCATTCCCTATATGGCAAACGGTCAGGGCGATGTCATGTTGTGGAGCTCTTCTGGTTTTGAGTGGTGTAGGGGACCGAACTCTTGACACTTCAAGCATTTCTTCACATATTCTGCGCAATCGCCTTGGATGGTGGCCAATAGTACCTTGCTCAGATGACTTTGGCCGGCATGGTTCTCGCGCCGGAGTGATTACCGCATGCTCCATCATGGATTTCTTGCAGCACATACTGTGTTTGTTCCTTGGTAAGACACTTCAGGAGTGGCGTTGAGTATCCTCTTCAGTATAGATCATGGCTGATGATGGTGTACCGCGTTCATTGCAGTCTGATCGTTTTCTCATCGCCCGGTTTGCATGTTCCATGCTCTAAATATTAGATGATTTGACTCATCCAAGTATCGGTTTCAGTGATGGCCAGGCATTCAGCCTCCCCCACACTTGGTTGCTTCAAATGGATTTGAACGACTGAACGGTGATGATTTTGCTTTTTGATGGATGCAAGGCGAGACAGGGCGTCCACTCGTTCGTTGTCTTGTCGGGGTATGTGTTCGATACCTTATCGAACTTGGCGATTGAATTGCCGACCGTGTGATAGTATCGCTGGAGTAAGGGCTCTTTAACCTTGAATTCTCCTCTGATCTGGTCGACGAGAAGCTGCGAGTCGCTCTTGCATATAACCTTGCGCGCCCTAAGGTCGTGGGCGAGGTTGAGGCCAGCCAGGATGGCTTCGTATTCGGCTTGATTGTTTGTTGCCTTAAAGGCAAATTGCAGTGCTTGCTCAACCAACAGGTCACCTGGTCCCTCCATAACGACCCTTGTGTCGCAAGAGGTCTTGTTGGACGACCCATCAACATACAACGTCTACGTGGTGGAAACATCAGATTGTGGTGCTAGCTCTGCCGATAAGTCTGCCAAGCACTGAGATTTAATGGAACCTCTCGGTTCATACTTGATGTCGAATTCTGACAGCTCGACCGATCACCCTATCATTCGCCCTGTAAGATCAGGTTTAGACAATATTTTATATATAGGGTAGTTGGTTTTTACCGTTATGGCGTTATTTTGGAAGTACGGTCGCATCCTCCTTGTGGTCAGCACCAGCGCTAGCGCTATCCTTTCTATCATTTGGTACCTTGTCTCGGTCGCATGGAGCGTGCGTCTGATAAAGTACACTGGGCATTCTTCTTTGTCGATATCTTATAACAAGGCGGAGCGGCTGCCTCTTCTGAGACCATTAGGTATACTATGATTGGTAGATCCTGCCTAGGCTTCTGAATGACGGACGGTGATGACAAAAATTCTTTGAGTTGTTTGAAAACGCTTTCACATGTCTCATTCCAGCTGAATTTTTTAGTATTTCGAAACATTTGCGCCATTGGTCTGATTCATTCGGCTAACCGAGGGACGAACCTAGACAATGTTGTCAACCGATTGAGCAGCTGTTGCACCTCTTTCAGATTTTTCGGGCTCCTCATTTCAATTATGGCTTTACACTTGTCGAGGTTGACATCGATTCTCGTGTGGGTCAACATAAAACCCAGGAATTTGCCCCCCTCGACCTCGAACACACACTTCTCGAGGTTGAGGCGCATGTTGGTCCTCCTCAGAGCATCAAAGACTTCCTACAAGTCTTTGATGTGTTGGTCGCACGAGTCAGATTTGACCACAATGTCATCACGTAAACCTCCACTGCTTCGGTTGATCATCCCTTTGAAGATCTTATCCATCAGTCGTTGGTAGGTTTCCCTCGCATTCTTCAGGCAGAACGACATTACCTCATAGAAGTAGTTTGAACCGTCGGTCATAAAGGTTGTTTTCTCCCTGTCCCTGTGGTGAATGCTTATCTGGTTGTAGCCATAGTAAGCGTGCAAGAAGCTCAATATCTTGTGTTTGACCGCCACATCAATGAGTCGATCAATGTTAGGCAGGGGGTAGGAGTCCTTCGGGCATGCCTTGTTTAAGTCCTTGTAGTCAATGCACATCACTCACTTTCCGTTGGACTTGGTGACCATCACCACATTGGCCAACCAGGTGGTGTACCGGGCTTCTCGAATGAACCCGACTTTTAGGAGCTTCTCGGCCTTTGCTCTTCCCCATGGTTTCTCTTCTTCTACGCGACCGACGCGCTTCTTCGTCGACTGAGAGTCTGTGGGTTATGACCTCAGGGTTTACGCCTGGCACCTCGACGATCGTCCAGGCAAAGGGATCAAAATTTTTCTTCAAGATGTATGAGCTCGACGTCAGCAGCTGCCATGGTTGTGCCGACACTCGTGTACCGTTCTTCATCCATGAGCGGGACGTGGCGTAGCTCGTCCTTCTCTTCAAGACTTGGTTCGACCTCTCGTTGGTCAAGGTCGATCATGGCAATCGCATGCTCAGCTGGTCGTGCATGCCTTCGAGGAGACCTCCCTCGCCCAGACATCTTATGCCTGGGTGAGTGATTGTCAATGACCTTCTACCGAGTGGGCTCCACTCGCAGGCTCTCTGCGTAGCACTCCCTAAACTCTCTTGCAGGGTTTAGGGTTTAAGTCCTTATAGTCCATGCACATCTGCCTCTTGTCGTTGGACTTGTTGACCATCACCATATTGGCCAACCAGGTGGTGTACCGGGCTTCTCGAATGAACCCGACTTTTAGGAGCTTCTCGACCTTGGCTCTGGCCGCGAGCCTTTTCTCTTCCCCATGGTTTCTCTTCTTTTGCGCGACCGACGCGCTTCTTCGTAGACTGAGAGTTTGTGGGTTATGACCTCAGGGTTGACACCTGGCACCTCGACGGTCGTCCAGGCAAAGGGATCAACATTTTTCTTCAAGATGTATGAGCTCGACGTCAGCAGCTGCCATGGTTGTGCCGACACTCATGTACCGTTCTTCATCCATGAGCGGGACGTGGCGTAGCTCGTCCTTCTCTTCAAGCCTTGGTTCGACCTCTCGTTGGTCAAGGTCGATCATGGCAACCGCATGCTCAGTTGGTCGTGCATGCCTTCGAGGAGACCTCCCTCGCCCAGACATCTTATGCCTGGGTGAGTGATTGTCAATGACCTTCTGCCGAGTGGACTCCACTCGCAGGCTCTCTGCGTAGCACTCCCTTGCTATCTTCTGATCCACATGGATCGTCAAGATATCACCCGACAGAGATGGGAACTTCATCGCCAGATGTGGGGTAGACACGGTCACTCCGAGCTTGTTCAGGTTCGACCGTCCCAAAAGAATGTTGCACGAGGTGTTGGTGTTAATGACCAAATACCTGATCTTCAAGGTTTTGCTAGCCTTATCTAGGTCGAAGGTGGTATACAGCTCGATGTACCCCTTCATGCCTACCTGCTCCCCTGAGAAGTCGACCACGTGGTCGTCGTAGGGCGTCATTTCCTCTGTTGGAATCCTCATAGCTTTGAAGGTCTTCCAGTAGAGGATATCGACCGAGCTTTCCTGGTCCACCAGGGTTTTCATGATAGTGAAATTATCAATGTCGAATGATATAACCATTGGATCATCCTAGGAGGGGTCTACCCCCTCAGTGAACGTGATGGGTGGCATCCTCGGCCGAACGGTCACGGAGTTGACTTGGTGTACTGCCCGTAAATGATTCTCTTGGCGCTGTTGGAACTTCCTCTCCCCGCAAACCACCAGCTATGGTGTTTATGACCTCGCGCCCCCTTCTTCAGTCATCTTTCGGAGGGTCGTCCCTCCGCGTGCGACGTTCCTGTCGCTGATCGTCTTCCCTTGCCCTTGGAGGCATATGGTCTCGTTTCCTTGTCATCTCTTCATGTCGTGGGGAGCGACTTGTGGTGCAATCGCCCTGCACAAAGCGGCGTAAGTGTCCGGCCTGTATCATTTCTTCAATCTTGTCCTTCAAAGCTTAACACTCCTCGGTCTAATGACCAGTGTTTTGGTGATACCGACACTTCTTGTTGCGGTCAGCATTGTCGGGACTTAAAGCCCTCATGGGAGGTGGTAACAACTCTGCGCTAAGAGCTTCTTGTAAGATTTTCCCTCGATTGGCATTGAGGGGTGTGTATCGTGAGAACCGGGGACCACGATTATCCCGTCTAGGGTCTCCTCATCCAGACCCACACTTTCCTTGTTGTTCCTTATCGTCCTTCTTCTCGCCGCTCGCCTCTGCTCGAGCTTGATTTCTGAATTCGCGCAACTCCTCCAGTTGCATGAACTTGGTGGCTCAGCGCCTAAGTTCGTCCAAGCTTGCAGCAGGCTGCACGCACAAGTTGTCCACAAAAGGACCCGGTCGGAGGGCTGTGAGCATGTATCGCAACATCGGGACTGAGATTGCGGATGCTCAAGGCAACCTTCCCGAACCGGTCGATGAATTTCCTTAGTGACTCTCTTTTCTCCTGACGGATGCTGACCAGGGCGATGGACGTCAGATGATGGGGCCGACTGGTAGCGAATTGGACATCGAACTTGACCTCCAACGTCTCAAAACTGTCAATGGAGTTAGGAGGGAGCTTCATAAACCAGCTCAAAGCACTTCCTTTCAGAGAGGTAGGGAAGACCCAACATAGGATTGCATCATCTGTGGTATACAGACTCATGTGAGTGATATATGCGTCCATGTGCTCATCAGGGTCGGTTGTTCCATCATAACGGTCCCTGTTGAACCCCTTCCACTTGTCCGGCAAGGGAGCCCCCATGACGAAGTCAGTGAAAGGGTGACGACGATCGGTCATGCCAGTGTCGGTCGTGTTGAGTGACTTATTGGGGTGAGACTCGCCATCCATCTCCAAAGTCAGAACCTTGTTCCTCGGCTCCCTCTTGGCCTGAGGGTCGATAGCGATGGCTAAGGACCTTCCAACCTGATTGGTCGGGTCCACCGACGATCCTCCTTCCACAAGTTTCTTCATCTCCTTGTTCTCCTTTCGGAGGTTCCTGATCTTCTCTTCATTCTTCTTGGTGGTTTCCTCATGCGCCTTCTTCATCTCGGCCAGCTCTATCTGAAGAGCCATGAGCATCGCCACCTGATCTGCCTCTGACATCCTTTCGCTTGTCATGCTACGGGTTGATACCATCTACTGTTGTTTCTTCACACTATCCTCTCGGTCTCATGGTGGACGCCAATTGTTCTTGAACGGGTGTTGGGGCCTAGAAAACAATTGTTCTGCTCCTCCCTTCGGTCGGTCGTTGTCACTCTAGGCTTCCTGCTTTGCCTTCCTCCTCTCGGTCGTCTGGTCTCACAGGCTGGGATGGTACCTGCAGAAGGCACTCCAACGCTCAAGTCAGTTAGGATGTTGACACTCGGTTGTCAGAGTACTGTAGATAATGGCGTACCTAATTCTTAGAATTTGTGTTATTTATATTACCTTAATGGACCTTCGTTGTAGGCTGGATTAGGGGGTTGGTTCATGTTTAGGGTTGCATTAAACCGCTCTTAATTATGGATTAACCCTACTGACTTGGTCAACCCATGACTCGTTGTCATGGGTCGGTCGGTCACGTGTCGTCACATGACCTTCTCAAGATGGTCCGAGTGGTTGAATGGTTGAGTTTCTGGCCGACTCACTGAGTCGTTCGGTCTTGTCAGTACAATATTTAATAATATTTAGTATTATTTAATAATATTTAGTAATATTTAATAATATATAGTAATATTTAATAATATTTAGTAATATTTAATAATGTTTAGTAATATTTAATAATATTTAAAAATATTTAGTAATATTTACTATTATTTAATAATATTTAATGATATTTAATAATATCTAATAATATTTAATAATATTTAGTAATATTTAATGGTATTTAATAATATTTAGTAATATTTCATAATATTTAATAATATTTAATAATATTTAATAATATTTGGTAATATTTTATAATATTTAATAATGCTAATAATATTTAATAATATTACTAATAATATTAATTATATTATGAATATTAATAATATTAAAAATATTAAAAATTATATTAATATTAATACTAATAATATTATGAATAATACTATTAAAATAATTAACCAAAACAACAATATTATTAAAATAATTAATAATGTTTTTAGTTCGAATAATAATAATAATAAAATTAATAATATAAATAATATTAAATATATAAATAATATTAATAATTTTTATATTATTAATTATATTAATATTGATAATTATATTAATAAGTATAATAATAATTATGAAAATAAAATTTGATTGATGTTATGGTTGAAGTTTTTTAATCACTTAATAAATTTGATTTTGAATATATAGACATAATAAGTAGATCTATTTTAACAATTGATTTCTGATGTTGATCTCTTTCCAGTTTTATATCAAATGATAAAAACACTCTTCAATAGAAGAGAATTGTGGCTCAAAATTTAAAATCTTTTTTTTCAAAATATAATTTTCGATTTGGATTTTTTAAACATATCTCTCTTTCCTGACATACGTTTTCAGATCTAATTTTTCACAACAAAAAATTTCTAAAATATCATTTTTATATTTTGAAATTATTTTTTTCAGAATAAGATTTTTATTTTTAAATTTTATTTTAGAATTTCACTTCTGAAACCCAATAATCTATTTTAAATTTATCTTTTTATTATATATCTTTTTTATTTCAAAATTTCAATTTTCTATGATGAAAATTAATTAGAAATTAAAATATATATACATATATATATAATGCAGGCAGGCCACAAGTTTTAGGATAACAATACATGTTAGAGCTTTCACATTCAAAGTGTGGCCACATGTTAAAGTTATGACCTTTTACACTTTGCATCATCATTTGTGGCCATAAATAATAATTTTTTTCTAAATCAAATTAAAGTTAACAACTGTTTTATCTTATACAATAATTAAATTAAGTACTGTAAAGTCATTTTCAACAAATTAATACAAACCAAAATTAATTCTGATCCTAAACAATTATAAATATAATAATCGTTAAAATAACCTAATTTACATTTTTTTTCATAAATATATTTAATTTAATATCATACCAAATAAAATCGTATTCATAATTGTCTAAATCTGATACTAATTTGAATAATTTTTTGTAAATGTTAAGTGAAGACTTTATAACTAATAAATTTGTCTTAATTTTTTAATGTCCGATGCGGGACCCAATGTGAACACGTAGCAATGGTTTGCCCGTTGCAACATTCGACATCGATGTTCACTAACAACGTTACGTGAGCAGTGATCACACATTCCCCATTTCATCGATTTTCCCATTTCACACTCTGCAATTCTCTCTATAAATGTCCTCGCTGTAAGGGAATAATCTCGAACAATTCACTTTCTCAATTCTAAGAATTTCGATGGCAGAAGTGAGGAACAAGCAAGTGGTTCTGAGAGACTATGTGGTTGGTTTTCCAAAGGAATCCGACATGAACACTGTCGAAGGAAGCATAACATTGAAGGTTCCAGAAGGTTCCAATGATGTGCTTCTCAAAAATCTCTACCTCTCTTGTGACCCTTACATGAGAATGCTGATGAGCAAGATAGACCAGGAAGGATTTGGGAGCTACACACCTGGCTCTGTAAGTCATGACAAAAAAAAATCGTTTAATGTTGTGGTATTTAATTCATATTGCTATGTGTTAATGGTATATCATGTCTAGTTTTTCTTCTCAGTGTTAAATATTTGATGAAATTGTGATAAAGACCTAATTGTAAAATTGAAAAAATAAAATATATAGCTAACTCAATTCCATTTGAAAACTTTTGTTATATCTGATTTGGTATGGTAGACTGTAATTAAACGTTGTTGTTTTTGGTTTTGAAAGAGCAGTTCAGTGATGAGAATGCTACTGTTCAATGAGAAAGTAGGTTCTGGTGTAAGTAACAAAGTTTGATTATATGAACTTCTTGATGGATATTTTAAGGAGAAAAAAAAAGATGGAGAAATGGAATAATATTTTTCGTTAGAATCTAAAATTAACTTCCTCTGTAGACATTGTTGTCTTTTATTAACTTTTGCAAAATCTGTAGGTGGCTTTGAAAAATGCATTTTTTAGTCAGAAATTTATGATGGCACTAACAGTTGTGTAAATGCAGCCATTATCAGGATATGGGGTGTCAAAAGTTGTAGAATCTGGACACCCAGATTACAAGAAAGGTGATTTAGTTTGGGGAATTACGAAATGGGAAGAATTCAGCTTGGTGCCTGCAGCTCAAATACGAACCAAAATTGAGAACACTGATGTCCCACTTTCATATTACACTGGTATTCTTGGTATGTATATATTCAAAAAAACTTAATTTTGTGTTCTTTCTTATTCAATCATATATGCTCCTCATGTCAATTTGATGTGCAAGCCTTAAATTATTTTGTTTTTGTTGTTTTACTATTTTCTGTTTGATAATTTTGCTTCTTCAAGATGAATCGTCATGCAAGCTTATGGATGCATGTTGTGTTGGTTTCTTCTTTGAACACAGGTATGCCAGGAATGACTGCTTATGCAGGTTTCTTTGAACTAGGCTCTCCCAAGAAAGGAGAGAATGTTTTCGTTTCAGCTGCTTCTGGTGCTGTTGGTCAGCTTGTTGGTCAGTTTGCTAAATTGACTGGTTGTTATGTGGTTGGAAGTGCTGGAAGCAAAGAGAAGGTATTCATCTAATTGTTGTTATTTTATATGTCTATGCCTGCATGAATGGTAAATCAGCATCAACTTTTTGGTTTATAATTCTACTATTTTGAGTTAGTCTAAATATTTTGCGGATATGCTGTTGCCTATTTCCAAGACAGTGAAAACTTACGTGACATGTTTCATAGTTTTGGCATTTTCCAAGATGTAGAATTTGTTTTCATGAAAGGGATCAAACAATAACCTTTTTTCACACATCAGAAGTTGCACTTGCAAATTTTGTTGTATACTTGATAAAATTGCATCAATGTTGGTTCTTTGCTGAAGTTTGTTTACAGAAGTATCATGTTATGTATCCAATCTGCTTAACCCCAAAAATAAGCCTTTAAAATTTTTTAAGAGAATTATGGCATACACCAGCATTACTAGTCTGATTAAGAGGACCTGAAATGAAATCCTTTGAATTTTTTTTGCTCACCAACTAAAATATATAGTTCTCCTCTCATTTGAACTGTATTTTACAACCAGGTGGATCTTCTGAAGAATAAATTTGGATTTGATGAAGCTTTTAACTACAAAGAAGAGTCAGATCTCAATGGAACTTTGAAAAGGTTAGGATTTAACACTTTTGTGATAGAGAATTTTGAGTTTATCTATCCATACCATAAATGTTAATGATTGCTGCATATCAATGTACACATCAGATACTTTCCAGAAGGCATTGATATTTACTTTGAGAATGTTGGAGGCAAGACACTTGATGCTGTACTCCCTAATATGAGACTCCATGGTCGCATACCTGTTTGTGGAATGGTCTCACAGTACAATCTCACAGAGCCTGAAGGTGTAACAAATTTGACAAATCTCATATTTAAGCAAATTCGAATGGAAGGTTTTATTGTTTCCAAATTCTATCACCTATATTCCAATTTCTTGGAGTTCGTCCTGCCTCATATTAGAGAAGGGAAGGTTGTGTATGTGGAAGACATTGTTGAGGGTCTTGAGAATGGCCCTACAGCCTTGGTTGGCCTCTACACTGGTCGAAATGTTGGTAAACAAGTGGTTGTTGTTGCTCGTGACTGAATATGCATATGTCTTTGTTGGACATTGCTGAGTTTTTTTAAGTTTTTGATTAATATCCAAACCTCTTTGTATGACTTTTGGAATGATTTTGAATTGTAATGTCTATTACAACAGTGAGTAGATGTCTGTTGAAATGCAATTTTCTCAATTATATAATTCTCTAGCTAGTAAAGAGTTAATAATTGAGAGTTTACAACATCAAATTTTCACATCATTGGCGTTTTATGACCATAATAAAGTTTTATTGTTTTCTATGATTGAAGAGCTTCCTAATGCCTATAAGATATATATCAGAGAAATAGAAGAAGAGAAAATTGATTGCTTTTTTTTCGGATATTACTAACATAATGTTATCTCAGTATGATGCTGATTAAGAATAATTTGTATTGATTAATGTCCATATACTTTTATCATTCAAGTAAAATGTTTGAACCAGTATTTGCATGAAATGGTACGGAGAGGAGGACGTGAAAATGGAAAAGATATGAATTATTTATATTTATTTGAAGAAAAGGAATAGGAGAAAAAGAACTAGGAAAGTAAATTGCTCTTCTAAAATGATTTACATTATTTTTTATTTGTCTCTCTCTTTTTTTTCTAATTAAATATTTTTAACTTTTAATTTATTTTAACATTTTCATTTACCTTTTTTATTTTCATTTATCTATTTTTTCTTCACTTAATATAACTAGACATTCTGTATTTTATGTAAAGAAAAAAACTCACTAGAAAAGTTGTATTATGCTAAAGATATTCCAAACTAACCAGAATTACTTTATGCAGAAGACAGCTGGTTCAGGAACAGAAAGTGAATAATGTATTTTTAAAAGTTTCCTTTCTTCATTTTCACAAAATAATAAAGAATGGTCAAAGGTACTGTTAAAGAAACATTGAGAAATTCTATAAAATAACTGTTGTGTACATCAATTTAAATAAAGAACCCAAACATGTTACAGATAACTTGGACCCAAAGTTCAACAAAAGAAAAGTGTACCAAAAAATAACCTAGGATGGAGTACATGGTCTATGTCCCAAAGGAGTCTCACTCTCAACTTCTAACTTCCAACTGTCAAATGTTAAGATAAAAGCTTGAAAGAGAAAGTTAGCTTGGTTGAGATGTTTGGTATTGGCATTTTCCTGGAAACAAGAATATCTTTGGTTGGAAGCTACCTAAACCAGGGTAGCACACTCTGAGAAAACAAGGAAATGTTTGGTATCATATCATGGCTGGGACAAATCTTCTTCAAGTTACTTGGTATGTGTTCTTGCTTACAAACATCCTCTATACTATGTTTCTCAACAATAAATATAGATGTGCATGCATTCTGCATTTCATTTCATGCTTTTTTGTTGTTTTAAACATGAATAGAACCTGGATCCATTGCTTATACTTTCCTATTTTCCTTCTCAGTTATTCATTTCTTGTCAACTTCTGCTCTGTTGCTTCCATTTTCTGATTTTCTCTTCCTGCACCCTTTTCATCCCCCCACTTGTTTCATTTCTTCACTACTTCAGATCAAGATTCTCTACAGTTAAATTTAACTGCAAAGATCTGCACCCTTTAAAACATGCTCTTTTTATGCACATTTGGATAATATCTTCATGAATTACAGGTCAGTTTTAAGCTCTTTTGGATCTAACTCCGTTTAGAAGGCCTATGACGATGACCATGTTAATGATGATCGATGTCATGAAAAGTATATGTATATATATATATATATATATAGAGAGAGAGAGAGAGGAATACATAGATCTGGGTCATACAACCATGTAGGAATTATCAATATTAGAAGTCATTTAGTGGTCATATGATCACTTTAAAAAGTTAGAAGCATCTTTCTTTTAACCTTTATTGTTCAAATATGATTTAATGGTCTGTTTCTTTGGTTTTCAAGTCTCACAATAAGAAGTATCATTTAATACACATTTAATGTGATAAAAGTGATAGCCAAATCTAGATAAGAAATTGAAACCAACTCCAACCAAAAACATTAAGAAAGTGGATTTATGATCTTCTTTTTAATATGTTGCTTAACTTTCTTAGACTCACAATTGGATTTCTAAATGTCCCATCACTTCAATGTATGCACATCAAACCCTGTGATTTTAAGTTTGGAGTTGGATTTGGCTCCTCAATCATTGACAAATCAACAGTTAAAATTCCAATATATGTATCATTTGTTTTGCTATTAACGGTTAATTTTCTCAATTATGATTGAGATTACTTGGTTTATCTATTGAGAAGCAGATCCCGTAGAGTTTGATTACTTCACATGTTTATCTGTTAAGACTAACTCTTAAATTATTAATATTTTTGTTAAACATAATTGTACTTCATTAAACCCACCCACTTCCTTTATGGTTGAAAACAATCTTAATTATTTCATTTTTCCTGAAAGTGAGGTAACTGGATTTCGTTGTTGGTATTTAGTTTTTATGCCTTAATTAACTGCATGACATTCTTTCATGTGTAACTGTAAGATGCAGCACAATAAACATAGCATACAGTTGTTGTAGTGCTGAATGTCCTTGCTTGTGTGTACACAGGTACGGAGTGGAGGAAAAAGCAAATTAAAAAGATAACAGACCAAGTTTTTGACCAACTCAAGAATGAAGAGCAATCTGATAACTTGAGTTTTCGAGATATCTATATTGCTACTTTACTTGTGTACAAGTAAGAAACCTGTGTTCGATATTTTGGTGGCCTTGATAATATTTTTTTGAAATGCTAAATAAATTTTGAACAATTCTTCTAAAATGAGATGTTTTTACATTGTAGTGGTATCAACAAGTATATTCCTGGTCCCCATTGTGATCCTCCTTCAAAAGACACAGTCAAACAATTCATTAAGGTGCTTTATTGTGGCATAATGGGATCAAACTAAGTATTCTATTTACTTTATAAATATGCAAATTTTAGACTGGAAATAAATCTATACTAAGGTGCTTTCTGTTCTAACCTTGTAATACACTGTACACTGTACACATTTCTTTATCTTTGTAATCATCCGTTACCAATTCATTTGCTTCAATTTAGTAACAATGGATGGTTTGAATCTGAGAAGCAACCCTGCTTCGTATATTAACTTGTTTATGCTAGAGTTTTGGATTCACTTGAGAGATAGTTGTGTTGTTTCAGATGTGTTTTAAGTGTTTATTTGGTGAAATCAACAATTAGAAGAGTGTGATGACTCACATTCTGAGGGAAGGAGAATGTAACAAAGACTATTCTATTATCATGTGCTCAAATTGCCACTAACTTAGATGATTAGGGCACATATGGATGAGTGTGTTGAGCCAGTTTCTGAGGGGAGGAGAATGTAAGTAACCATTTTGTTCAATAGCTTATGGTTTTCAAAAAGATTTGAGTTGTGTACTAACAATAAGTTATAAGTTATTCGGTGAAACTCACAATTTAAAATGTAAATCATGGAATGACAATAGAACACAAAACATTAACTAAAATGCTGCAAAAGAAGATCATCATCACTAGGAGTGAACAAGATCACACAGAAATGCCTTAAAAAACTTGAAATTTGTTACACATAACATTTCAGAACTATGAGTGATTCAGCTCCCACTGGATAGTTTCAATACCATGAATTAGACTTGGCATGTCAGTGCACATATCATTTGACATATACTCTGTTAGACTTCATCTTATAAAACTATTTGACATAAACAAAGTTGTCTAATAGATATATAAGTCACGGTTCAAAAGTTGAACAAACAATTTAGACTTCCCTAACATATTCCACTTTCCATTAGAGCTTTACTATATTTTCAACAAGCTAGCTGTTGTAATTCATGCTTTTCAATCAGAATCACCATGGAACATTTTTATCATGAGAGTTCTCATTTTTTGAAGAATCATCTTTCTTTTTATGCTTACTTAGTGGAGTCGTTTGATATATGGTTATATCAGCTATATGAAGATGAGTTAAATGCACAACTTTGTTCAGACCAACAACATAACTTGTCAATAATTGCATAACTGCATTGAATTTTTTTCCCTGTATATTACAATCGATGGTATATGGAATTTAGTGTAATTCATGAAATAATATGCAGAAATGTGATCACAACAAGGATGATCAAATTGATCGTGATGAATTTTTCGGTTTCATTAAGCAAATGGCACCTGAAACATTCAATGTTGTTCGTAGAAAACTTGTAGCCACTTTGGTTGTTGCACCAACAGTTGCAGCAACAACAAAAAAAACTACTGAACATGTACCAGGTGTTGGGAAACTGGTGCAAAGGTTACCTAAAGCAGTTTATGTTGCCCTTTTGACAATTGCAGCTGTGTGGTTCCAAGAGAACAATCAGGATTCTTAGTCATTCATTGCTCACTTGTGTGTTTCACAGGAAGATAGAATTTTCTTCATTGTTGTACACAAAGGTTTCATTGCTTATAAAGTGGCAGTTGATGAAAACAATGATTCCTTTTGGCATTTTGGACAAAAGTCCAAATATTGATTTTTATGTCAAAGGATATGGTTATGCATGTAAATGAACTGTCTTCAATGAAACTGAAAATTATTTTCTTTCCTTTACTCATATGTCTTCATGATTTCTATCATTACTTTGATCTGACTGATAAATATGTTAGAAATGAAATCTCACATGACTTCATATGAGTTTTTCATAACTTGCATTGTATAGATTTTACTATTCTTTTATCATGTTGGGAATAACATGCATAAGAAGTTGTTTGAGTATATCTACCAATGCCAATTCTTGATAGATAGATAGATAAGATTCATCAGCATGTGATGCTCATGAAAAATCCTGAATGTAAGGATTTTGGTATGTATATATCTACTTTAAATTATTCTAATTTTCCTTTGAATTTGCTTCCTTCATACAATGCCCATTGTGCACTCAATTGTTTGGAATTTGCTTAGTAGATTCTCAAATTCTCCATTTTATTTTTTAGCTTTACACACTCCTCGATGTTTGAGCCATTTCTTCCTGCACATCCATAGCTTCTCCCGGCACCCATAGGTTAGATGAAAAAACCATTTTATCCTTAAAATAATACATTCTAGATTGTACAATTTGGAAGGTATTTTTAGATCCGAAAATATCTTCCGAATTCTACAATCTGAATTTTTTTTTTTTTTTCAATTTACACATTCTGGATTGTAGAATCCATCAGGTATTTTTGGATTCGGAAATATCTTATGTGGATTCCACAATCCAAAATGGTTTTTTATTTCTTAAAAAAAATACATTCTAAAAATCCAAAAATAAAATTAGAAAAGTAAAAGTTTTTCGGATATCCATCCCAAAATGAAAGACATCAATAGAATAAAGAATCTTTTTTTTTATATTTTAAGAAACATGGGGTGCCAAAAGAAGTTATGGATGTGCAGGTAGAAACAATCGAATATTGTTAGACCTTTGAATTTAGTCCGGCCCATTGGACTTCACATAGGGTCAAAAAGTGACTGTTTCTTCCTGCACCTCCATACCTTCTTCTCTCATCTCCATATATTTTCAAATTTTCAAAAATATCCCTCTATAATATTCCGGATTACTTAATCTGGAAGTCATTTTCAAATTTATAATTAGCTTCTGGATTATGTAATCCAGAAAACTTTTTTCAGATGCATGATTACTTACCGGATTACATAATCCGGAAGTTTTAATTAGCTTCCAGATTATGTAATACATTCTAGATTTAGAATTTGGAAGGTATTTTTAGATCCGAAAATATCTACGGAATTCTACAATCTGAAATCTTTTTTTTTTTCAATTTACACATTCTGGTTGTAGAATCCATTAGGTATTTTTGGATTCGGAAATACCTTATGTGGATTCCACAATCTAAAATAATTTTTTTTTAAAAAAATACATTATAAAAATCCAAAAATACCTTCTGAATTATATAATTCAAAATGTATTTATTTTTTAATTTACATGTCATGGATTGTAAAATTCGAAAAGTATTTCCAGATCAAATACCTTCTAAATTCTATAGTCAAAAGTTTTTCGGATCATCCATCCCAAAATGAAAGACATCAATAGAAAAAAAGAATCTTTTTTTATATTTTAAGAAACATGGGGTGTCAAAAGAAGCAATGGATGGATGTGTAGGAAGAAACAACCGAATTTTGTTGTTAGGCCTTTGAATTTAGTTCGGCCCATAGGACTTCACATGGGGTCAAAAAGTTCATGTAAAAAAAGACAAAAGAAAAAGTTTATAAAACCAAAATGTTCATAAAAATCTTGTGAATAAGGTCAATTCTTAAGTTTTCCTTTTAAAGTAAAAATCATATTTAAAAATGAAACTTTCAAAATAAACATTTATTTAAAAAAAGTTGATATTGTTAATTTACTCCAAACATTTACATTCTATAGTTTAAATTGATAACACAATCAACTTAAAATAAATTTAAGTACTGTGAAAATCAATTATCTTAAAATTAAACCCTATCATAATTATAAATATTAATTATTATTAAATTTGCATAGCAACATTTTTTAGTTATTGTGTAAATTACGTTTATTATTAAATAAATGAATATATATTGTACACAATAGTTTATATATAACACTAATGATGTAAAATTATATATCTATATGAAACGGAAAATTGTAGTTTAGTTCGTGACAAAAAAAAGAGATTTTTCTAATAAATCTCTGAATAAATAAATTAAAATGAAAACTTAAAAATAGTGGTTTTGCTCTACTTTTTTATATCTTAATTTATTTACTTATAGTTGTGTGTTAGGTATACATCAATATTTTATTTATAATGAAGAAGGAATTAAGTAAAAACAAAGAAATCAAAATCTAATAATAAGAAATATTGGATAAAATATATCCACATCAAATCATATCATATTTCTTTATTTAATAAAATATTGAAATCATATCTCTATCATAATCAAATCATATATTTATAACATTTGTTAAAACTTGAGTATACCTATGAGGCAAGTTTCTTATAAATGTCATTAAATACAAAAAATGGTAGAGAGAATCATATCATCAAGTTGATTATTTAAAATAAAGTAATTAATGATAAATGATATTTTTATATTTTTAACAATTTTCTTAAATTGCAGCATAAGTATTAAGTGTCAAACTTTTATAAATAAGTTGTAGTATATAACATTCCATTAACCCTTACATTAGTATTAAACTAAACAATTCATAATATTTGTATTTATTAAAAGTGTTATAACTAGAATTATCACTATCATAATTTTTTTCATCTATATCACTTAAAAAAAATTATTTTTCGTTTATCTTTGATGTCTTTTAAAATAATTTTTCTTTTTTAACATTGTTTTTTAAAAAGCTACATAGCCCCTCGTACCTTTCATTTTCTCACACTCTCTCCATATTATCTTCTCTCCTTCTCTCTTAATTTTCTCTCCCAATCTTCATCTATTTTAGAATCTGATCGGACCACGTTGTAGTTGGCGAATTAAGGAATATTTCAACCCGATCAGATTTTCAAACAAAGTAAGTTCATTTTTACTTCAAAAATCCTTTGTTCTCTATTTTTCCTTAGGATTTAGTCATCAATCTTGGTGTGGTCAGTTGAGAAGTTTAATCCTCTCAACTTATTCTATTATATACTGAATTTTTGTTCTGTTTGGATAACTTGCATTAGGTTCGTAAATCTTGAAGCTTATCCAAACTGTGGGGAATAAAATTCTAAAAGTTGTTTGGAAAACAAGCAATTGATGTAAGAGAAGCTAAATTTAATTTTTAATAGCACCCTAGGATAGAAGATCTAAATGCAGAAGGGACGTGGTCCCAATATTCAATTTTTCTTGCAGGGATGTTGTGTGTTTATATATTGGGTTGTTTGTTTATATATTATAAATTTGTAAAAATATTATATTTTGATGGTTTAATATTTAAGTGTTGTTTTTTTTATGTTAATTACGCTTTTAAATATTGTGGATCACTTTTTGAATGATATAGCATGACAAAATGGTATGGAATTGAATTCATACATTTGGAATAATGTATGGACTGATGTTTGTTGTGTATTAAGTGTTAATGTCTATGTGGTAACAGAGATCTCCGAGCTTCACAGATGATCTAAGTCACATAGACTAAGATATGAGGTGGTGAGAAGCTGATGAGGGAGTTCATGCACACCGTGACATATGAGATGCACAACTTGGATTGTATTGAACTTACCCTGATCCTTTCTGTTGGATTCGCTGGTAATCTTTGGATCAAGTATTAGTCTCTGGTAGGACTTACTTAATACGAGTCTTCCGGAAGACGTTGTTTGTTGAATATTCTGAGTGTGTAGATCCATGTGAGATCTATGTGATTGCTTTATTGTTGAGATTTGAAGAAGATTGAATAATTTGAGAAATTGATCATGTAACTTGGTTTTCTCTTTTGATTTAATTGTGTATATTATAAAATTCTATTTTCACTAGCTTACCCTTGCTTTT
>Ga0123342_1003422_pt1 | contig 25455 bp, 8 predicted proteins | sample Turbeawhitnodule_FD_89960 | JGI IMG/M metagenome (GOLD analysis project Ga0123342, IMG submission 89960) | Root nodule microbial communities of legume samples collected from Mexico - Turtle bean Mexico white nodule | ecosystem: Host-associated > Plants > Roots > Nodule | place: Mexico: Nepantla... | reverse complement strand
TGCGGGCTAATGCGGGGCGGGCTAATGCGGGTTAGCGGGTTGAAAAGGTCATCCCGCCCCGCGTTTTTTACCTGCGGGCCGCGGGCCGGCCCGCACGGCCCGCCCCGCTTTGCCATCCCTAATCCACGTTACTTATGTTCAACCTTAACTACCAAGTAACTGGCAAGTCACCTTAATAATAAGACACGTAAGGAAAAAGGTGACCTAAACGGTTACTACAAAGTAACCACTTTATTGGGTTTCTACTTAAGCTCATGAGTTTATAAATACTTCAATTCTCTCAGAACATACATGTATCCTATTATTCATTGACTTGTACACAAAATCATTTGTATTCTTACTGATTTGAACATAAGAGATTTTTCTGTAGGTGCATCTCCTATAACTTGAAAATTCTTGTGATACCTCGTACACATCGAAAGAATGATAACTCATCCTTGACAAAAGCAAAACTCACTAAATATGTATTAAACAATTTAAAAAAATAATATCAATAATATTTTTTAGCAAATTTTATTTATACTTTATAAACAAATGCCATTAAAATATTGAATTTTTTTTGTTTTATTTAATTATCTTCTGGATAAACAATGAAGATGGTAGAGATAACATACCATTACTTTAGTTACGAAGAATTTTTTTAAATCGAATTAATATTTAAATTTTAACTAAAAATTATAAATATTTAACACGGTTACATGTTTAAACTTTAAATTCGAAATAATTGAGTTAAAAATCATTTCAAGTTGGTTTAAGTTGGATTAGCTGTATTACTACTTATATGTCAAAAAAGGCAGCTTATATGAAACAAATTAATTCGCTGTCTCTTAAATAAGAGACCCGGTTCATACATCCATTAATCAGCTATAACAAAACAAAACGCAATAAATTCTCTGAAAAATTTGGATAAGTTCGTTTCATATTAGTAAGAATGAGGAAACTTAATTTTGTTTAGAATCACACTATATAGTCTAGTATATTTAAATTTATTTTGTTTTGAATCTTAAATAATGTAAAATTATTCAAGCGTATCAGAATAAATTATCGGTAGTTGAAGTTATGAGTTTTGTAACAATTTTATTTTTAAAAAGCATATCAAAGAATTAAAAAAAATTATTTAAATTATTTTTTTATATCGATTTTTAAGTAACGTGTGACTATTTAACATATAAAAAAGTCTCTCAATTAAAGACTAAGGGGATGAGAGTTCTTCTTTGACTCTAAAGATGTTATCTTAACAAACAATGTTAAAAGATTAATGTTGTTTGTGAGAATAAAAAAATGGTTTAAAAAATAAATTTTCATTTCTTTAATTTTTGATTGGTGGATTGTTTAAAAATCTTCTTAAAAAAAAATCATTATAGAATTTAAAATTTTAAAACGGATAATTCACTACAAGAAATAAAAAATTTTAACTACCAATTATTTAGTTTCTAAATTTGGTCTCTAAAACATTGGTTGCTAATTAGATACTAATTTAGAAACTATTTAACAATAAAAAAAACTAATTTAAAAACCACTTTTTTTTTAGTTTATAATATGGTATCTAATTTAATTACTATTGCAACTAATTATTTTGATCTCTAAAAATTGGTTTCTATTTTGATTTTCTGATTACGTATATTATCAAATCTTTTTAATTATTTAAAAAACATAAAATTAATCTAAATTTAAAGAAAGAAAGTGCAATAATTTTGATAAGAAAGATGATAGACAATATATATATATATATATATATATAGTGAAAATTGGGCCCTCAGTAAGAAAAGTGAGAGATAAGAAGAAAAAGAAGGCACCATTCCAGAATTACTACTTTAATTAGAAAGTGCAAAGCTGAGTTATGAAGGAAACAATTGAAAAGCAAAAAGTGACATGGCTATTAATGGAGACTCCTAACCAAACAACCTATAACATCAATAGTCAGTATCTTATCCATTAATGCTATTATCACTCTAATCATATATTCTTTAAAATCACAATATGCAATTATTTCTTCACTACATTTGAATTCAATAATGTTCATAAAATACTTAGAGTGAACATTATAGTATTTTAAATGTTTCATACATTAAATGTTCACTTTCCTTCATTGCAAAAAACATAGGAGTCACGGTTCTACTGTATAGATCAAATACTTCAATCTCACTCATTCTAGTTTGTCTCTATTTATAAATATTTTTTAAAACAATTATAAGTTCAATTTATGTATAAATTTTTAAAAAACATAAAAAAACTATCAGACAATTTCTGTATATAAACTAGGTTTAGTTTTCGGATCAATTTTTCATTATTCTATCTTTTTCTCCTAACTAGGTTGGTAATCAAGTAAATGAATTGAAATAAAAGGAAAGTTCAAAGCATCTTAGCTGTTAAAGTTTTAAAAAATATAAAATGTGGAGAAAACTCAGTTCAAATAATTTTAAACCATCTACATTTATGTAATAATTAACCGAGTGCTTGGTTGTTAATCTGATTTTTATTTCATTTCTAATAGTAGAAAATAAAGAAAAGACTAATACGTATTAATATAAAAAAATCTCACATAAAATAAAAATATAAATAAAATGCATACATTTTTTTGGAATACTTTTTATAAACGATATTTTTGTTGTTGTTGAACAACTTTGTTTTTCTTCGTTATAGTGTTTCAGTGATCTTTTTTATTCACTCTTAAAATTACCTGCACCAATTATGGAAAAATAAATGGTATTAATATGTTATAATAAAATATAGTGTTTTTCCTGCATTATTTTTATGAGTACTTTTAACAGTGAAAAAAATAAGAAAAAGGATTATATGTTAAAATTAATGTACATGTTAATTAACATATTTTTAAAAAATTATAAAAAAACTTCTATAAATTATTATTTTATGAACAAACCAATTTTATTTTATGAAAAAAATTATTTCATTATTTTTATTTCCTAAAATTATTTATGAAAAAGAAAACAAGCATATCCTAGTTATGCATAAAGTATATAAATTACATATATAAATTACTCATATAATATTCTTTGTGTTACAAAGGAGCCTACGCAGTATCTGGACGTACAATTGCTGATATGTCAGTGATATCCTAATTGTTTCAAGTCTCCTTCCTCAAATGTTGATGCTCGGTCGAGGGTTACCTGCAAAAGGTACTCTGACGCTCAAGTAAGTATTCTAATTTAAGAATGTATTCTAATAAATGGGAAAAACGAACCTTACTCCTTCACAAAGGACTTTATTTATAGTATTGGTTTATGGGCTCGTCCATCAGTTATTATTTGATGTGCATCGTGATCCCTTTTTACTAGGGATGTGCATCTTTAAGTTAATTTTATTTTAGCTGGTTTGTCAAAGATATTCTCGTATATTTCGGGATATAGATTGACTCATTCAACACTACAGTAACTGTTGTTATCGTTATTAAGATGTTTTTTTACTCGGGTGGTCGGTCACTGAGGTACTTAATCACATTCATATTCCGAAATATGTAGGAAATATTTTCTACAAATAAGCTAAATACTGATTAACTAAAAAATGTTACAAATATTCTCCAGATTTTCCAATATTCTAATATATCTCCCTATTATCCAGATATCACGATGCATATCAGTAAATAACTGATATCCGACCCATCATGGCAAGGGCCCATGATCAACATTATAAATAAAACCCTTTGTAAAGGTGGAAGGTACGCTTTAATCAGCTTTACAAAATACACTCTTTATACAGAGTACTTACTTGAACGTTCGTATATCTTTTTCATGCCACCTCCAGCCGAGCATCAACATTTGGAAAATGAGACTTAAATTAAGAAACCAAAAGATTACCAACACGTCAACAATTATACAATTAGTTACAGATATTATTTAGACTCCTCTTTATCCATACATGTACACTATGAATTTGCATTTTTAGAAACAATTATGAATGGAACGGGGTTTTGTATTATTATGCTAGTTATTTTTACCGATGTCATCAGGATGTAAGAATACATAGTCAGAAAGTAGAAATAACTTTCTATGTTGATAACTTTGTCTTACATAATAATAACTTTATCATAATAATAACTTTTTCTTAAAAATAACTTTCTCTTAAAAAAGTAAAAAGTTATATAATACCTAAGTACAAAGTATTAAACAGCAATGTACTACTTTGTGGTGTGGTATCATGTGCAAAAATATTGAATCTTTATGTTCTTTGTTACCACTCCAAAGACCCATTTTTTTAAAAGAAGTAATATTCTATAAACAATGTGTAGGAAGACGACAATATTTGCAATGTTAACTTTTCAGATTAGATAAAGAAATAATTTACTAGATTTTTACCAGAGCTAGTGGAGGCAAAGTAGTGGTAGTAACTAGAAAAAAAAAAAAAACTAGTGATATTAAGGTTTGATAAAATTATTAGATTTTATAATAAATATCTTAATAAGATATTATTAATTGATAGTATAAAATATTTTAAACCCATAGTTTATGCTGGTTAAATCCATAGTTTCGTCAATTTCACCCTATACTTTTCATGACATTTTTCGGTCGTATAAACTTCTACATGCAACAAATAATTGTATAGAATATTTTTTAATTCAATAACTTATTTCATAAAAAATAATTACTAAATTACAAAATTTGATTTATTTTATTATAATTAATTTTGTGAAATACAACTTGTTCCATTAGAATTGGGCAAGCAAAACAAATTTTGATTCATGGATTTTAACGCGAAGAGATAAAGTTGTCTATGGATATTCTATTTTCCCTAACTCAAAAGTAACTCCCCACCGTGTGCAATATGTCACCCACACTCCAATCCTTTTAAATAATTTTTAATATAAATATTTATAAACAGAAAGTAATTATGATAATATTAAATTAAATATTTGGTGAAAGCAGAAAGAGCTTATTAAATTATGTAGAAAAGTGGCGAAAAAAAGATTAGGTTGAAAAGGAAGGGATTAGATTGTTAAGAAACAGTTAAGATGATCACATGAGTCATGATGCACTATATAAGGATGCAGGGACTGACCATGATTGATTTATTCGACTGAGTCACCCATATATTACAATATAAACGTTATTAGAGATTCCGACGAGGTATAATAATATTCTATTTATATTATTTTATATATAAGTGGATGTAAATATTATTTTATTATATATAAGTAATTTAAATTTGATTTTATTTAATGATATTTTATTGTATTTATATATATGAGTGTAAATTTTATTTTATAAATTAATTTATAAAGTTGAGTTATGTTTAAATTTACTTTTTATTATAATATCAAATTTTATTATAATAAATTTATTGATAATATATAAGTAAGTAAAACCTTTCTTAATAATAAAATACTTCACCAACAAAATCGTCTATGTAATGAAATTTATACTAAATCTTTCAATTACTTTCTTTAATCAATACTATTAATTCCTTTAAATTAAGAAGTTCTATTAATTACATTATTAAAGTGTCTTGAACCATCATCTTTTATTGTATCAAATCGTATTCGATAAAGGTTTACTGTTAATTAATTAATGTATGTCATCAATTCTAAATGGAATTTATATCTCTTCATCTAAAATTGAACTTAAAAATCTGGAGCTTGTCTGTTTCTATTTTTGTTTATAAAATTATCACTGTTTTAAATTTATTTAATTTTTGAAATATCTTTTAATAAATTATGAATGGTTTTTCCTCTATTTTCGTACGAAAGAAAACAAATTTAAAGTTATTCCAAGCTAGGGTCTTTTTTAGGGTGAGTTAAGGTATTTTTTGTGGAGTGATGATATTTGCCAGTCATTAAAAAAACACTCATTCAACAATTTAAAATAATAGTATTTTAATAATTAATAAAAAATTATTAAATAAAAATCAAGAAAAACATAAAAAATTATTATATTAATTAAATTATATATTTATATCTAAATTAGTCTCGATCATTTATTATTAAATAATTGATAGTTAAAATTTAATAACTAATATATTTTATCAATAACAAAAATTAATTTAAATACTAATATTTTTTTATTTCTTAAAATAATATACAATTTAATCAATATAACAACTAATTATTTTTGTTTTTAAAAATAATTTTTATTTAATAATTTTTTAATAATGAATGTTTATTTTATTTTTAATTTAAAATTTTAATATACATTATGATATTATTAAATTATGTGGTAAAGTAGATATAATTTTTTTAAAGGAGTACCAAAGTATTATTTATTTTTGTAGCGTGAGTTAAGGTAAAGTGAGAACATAGTGTCTTGTAAATTATTATCTTTTTTAAGAGGATTATTTGTCCTATAAATTTACCCCCCTTGATAAACAAGATTTCTTCTTGTGATTAACATGTAGAGATTGATAACATCGTGGCTAGTTTCGATGTTGATTTTGAAGCATGGCATGAAGCAATTGAATTAAGTTGAGATTGAATATCGAAGTAAATAAGCAGAAAGATATAGGGAGTTTGAATCTTAGAAAAAGAGTAGAGAGGAAGATTTAAAAGAGTGTGGTTAGAAAATGATGTCTCTTTCAGTTGTTTCTATTCCCTCTACTTACATCATGTATATCCCCAAACGGTGATGTAGTTTAATCCCTGGTCAAAAGTTTGAAGCGAGGTAATGGAAATCTGTGGATCCTTATGTCATAGTTATGAAATTGAGGTTAATAATTATGAAAGCAATAATAGAAAGAGAGGGAGGAATAGAAAGTAGAAGGCAGGGTTATACATTGTTGAGTGGGCATAGTAGCGGCCAGCTAATTCCCTCAGACATCGACTTCACACCAACCAACCCTCTTCACACACCACCACAAAAACACACACTCACTTTCTCACTAGTACTTACTCACCACCGCCATTTATATAAAGGACCATTCCTCACGCACCCTTCACCACCATCTACCTCTCTTTTCCCTCTCATTCTCAAAAACAAAAACACATCACAATGGACTATGGAAGACTGGGACCCCCTCATCCAGGTGCCTCCTCACCCACTCCCACTCTCGCCATCAATCCAAGATCTTCCGGGAGGAAGAACATTGCATTGTTCTCCATCTTTGGAGTCATATTAATCGCTGCATCGGTAGTTACGGCCGTTACGCTCCTCTCTCGTATCACTACAAGACCGGAAACCTCCAGGCTTCGTGGCAAGCCTACGCAAGCCATTTCAAGCACGTGCAGCAAAACACGATTTCAGACTGTGTGCGTCAATTCGCTGCTAGACTATCCGGGATCCCAGGCGGCATCCGAGAAGGACCTGGTCCACATTTCCTTCAACGTCACGCTGCAGCACTTCTCCAAGGCGCTCTACACTTCCGCCGCTATTTCCTCCGCCACCATGGATCCCCGCGTCCGCTCCGCCTACCTCGACTGCCTCGAGCTCCTCGACGATTCCGTCGACGCGCTTGCGCGCTCCCTCAGCACTGTCTCCCTCGGTGCCGTTGGCTCCGCCAACGAGGACGTGGTCACGTGGCTCAGCGCCGCGCTCACCAACCAGGACACCTGCGCGGAGGGCTTCGCCGACGCCGACGGTCCCGTTAAGGATCAGATGAGCAACAACCTCAAGGACTTGTCGGAGCTCGTCAGCAATTGCCTCGCCATTTTCTCAGCCGCGGCCGACGGCGATGACTTCGCTGGCGTTCCCATTCAGAACAGGAGACGGCTGATGGCAATGCGAGCCGATAATTTCCCGAGATGGTTGAATCGGCGAGATAGGAGATTGCTGAGCTTGCCCGTGTCGGCGATACAAGCCGATATTGTTGTTTCCAAGGACGGTAACGGAACCGTTAAGACAATCGCCGAGGCCATTAAGAAGGTCCCGGAATATAGTTCACGCCGCTTCATTATCTACGTCAGGGCAGGAAGGTAAATATACCTAATACCAAACACAAAAAATATACGTACTCTTTTTTTTTCCACTCTCCTAATTTTTTTTTAACCACGTAACTAGTTAACTACCACGTTTTTTATGATTGTTGTTTTCGTGTTTTGTACTAAGTGAGTGTTAAAAAGTGTGTGGACCGTGCACTGTGGATTGTGGGGTGATTGCGTGGTGGACTTGTTGGTATTGAATCATCATGCTTGGACCCGGCACTGTAGTCACGTGAACACAATTTTAACAATAATACTATATAATGTTTTTATTTTTCATTTACTTCGTCGCACCTTTTATTAATTGTTTTCCTTCATTTTCTTCCCTCTCTTTCACTAACGAAAAAAGTGTGCTGACAACATTGTTTGGTGTAAATATGTAATATTTGTCATCATAATGAGTTGCATGTGGTGTAGGACAACGTAGTATTTACTAATGTCTCGATGCCACCATCCTCATTAATTGATCTCGACATGCTAACGGTAAAAGTGCGTTAAAAATATAGTTTTGATTAAGGAGAGGAGATTAAAACTGATTAAATAGTTTTTTTTCTTTTAAGTAAAAAAATATTAAGTTGTTAGTGATGTACGTGATGTGATATTGGTTTTAGCAGAATATGTATATATAAATAAAGCAAGTTTGGTGATACAAATTTCATTTCAGTTACGAAGAGGAGAATTTAAAGGTGGGAAGGAAGAAAACAAATCTGATGTTCATAGGGGATGGTAAAGGCAAGACCGTGATCACAGGGGGAAAAAATTATATGGACAACCTCACCACATTTCACACGGCATCTTTCGGTAAATTCTTTCTCTTTGACCTCTTCCATGGTTACTAATGTGGTTTGCTCAATTTAATTATTATTTATTATATTTTATGATTTTTCAAATTTCAAATAAAAAATAAAAGAGTTATAAATTGTATGAATACAGGTATTTAATCAATTATTTAAAGATAGCAAAAGTATAAATTAACAATATTTGTTTATAATGTAAAAAAGTATAGAGAAAAGAAAAGAGGAAAGGAAAAGGTTAAAAAAGATGGAGAATGTAAGGTAAACCAGTACAAGTTGCACGAGCCCTGCTAGTCGTCGTTGCCATGTTAAAGATTCCTTCCTGTTTAATAGTCTGTCTACTCGCGAGTGAGCTTTAAATCTCTACCACCAAATTATATTGTTTTCTTTTACTTGTTTGGATATCCAAAGTCAATGTTTGAGAGAATGAAGTTACATATATACCCCGATTCGGAAAGTGCACTGTTTTTCCTCATACTACCCTCATAATTTCTGCCTAAACAAAAAAGATACCTTTATTTCTTTCACATTCTGAGAAAAGAAGCTCTTCAGCCGATTTGCTGTTGAATTACAGTTTTAGTCGAGGTTTGAACTTTCAAACCTGGAAATTTCCCTTTCCTTAATCTAAAATGTCTTTTTTTCCCTAAATGTGTCTCTATGATCTAATATAGTATAGTTTTGTTGTTCTTTTGTGTTTTTTGAGTCTCAGTAACACAGTACATCCAAAACTTACATTATCATTAGTTTGGCGTGTCCAGAATGAGCATTCCGGATTTTGAAATAAAGCAACAAAATAGTATTTGAAGTTTGATCAACGTCAGCACACCATTAGTGCTTGGTTGCTTGCATGGTATATTGCTCATTATATAATGCGCTATATATGCATTTGTCCAATTCCTATCTTTAGATAAACTTTCAACTTTCCAAATCACTAGAGTGAAAGACATGTTTCCGTTGCATTTCCATAAGTAGTTCTGAAACTGACATTTATTTTTTTTCTTTTTAAAATATTGCATTAAACTTACACCGTTTTTTTTTTGTTTCTTTGTTTTGTAATACTTACATAAGTAACGAGAAAAATAAATTAAAATAACAAATGGGATCTTCTGGCTTAGCTCATCTTGACCTCATAGCATGTATTATTCTTAAATATAATCTTATCCTCAGACGAAAGGCACAAGATTAAAGTAGCGAAATCTAGTTATTGTTAGTGGGTCATGCAATGCTTGCAAAATTGATAAACAAAGTTGCATTGTGTCCAACATGGACAGAATATTCAAAAAGATTAAAGACATGACCACTGGTTCGCAACTAATATTAATTCAATACAACCACTAACTTAAAGTCTTCACCTTATTTTTATTAATAATAATAGTAAAATGTTGATCCTATGGTGCAGCTGCTAGTGGTTCTGGTTTCATCGCCAGAGACATGACATTCGAGAACTACGCCGGACCGCAGAACCACCAAGCGGTGGCCCTCCGTGTTGGAGCGGACCACGCGGTGGTGTACCGCTGCAACGTCATCGGATACCAGGATACAATGTATGTCCATTCCAACCGTCAATTTTACCGCGAATGCGACATTTACGGGACTGTGGACTTCATATTCGGCAACGCTGCAGTGGTGTTCCAGAACTGCAGTCTCTGGGCCCGCAAGCCCATGCCCCTACAGAAGAACACAATCACGGCCCAAAATCGCAAAGACCCGAATCAGAACACGGGGATTTCGATCCACAACTGTCGGATCCTTGCCACACCGGATCTAGAAGCATCCAAGGGTGGCTACCCCACTTATCTGGGTCGTCCCTGGAAACTTTTCGCTAGAACCGTCTACATGCTATCCTACATAGGAGATCACGTGCACCCACGTGGGTGGCTGGAATGGAACACGTCGTCGTTTGCTTTAGACACGTTGTACTATGGTGAATACATGAATTCTGGGCCGGGTGCGGCCCTGGCTCAACGGGTGAATTGGGCCGGGTATCGGGCCATCAATTCCACCGGTGAAGCTTCTAGATTCACTGTGGGCCAATTCATATCGGGCTCGTCGTGGTTGCCGTCTACCGGAGTTTCATTCGTTGCTGGGTTATCAACCTAAAATAATGTTCCACTGCACTGTAGACACCTTCCATTATTGGTTCATAGTTTAAAACCAAACCAATTTACCAATATGATTTTATAGATATTTTATTGGTCACTGTACTAAACTACAATATAGTTTTTTATTTTTTTTAACCCAATGATGATAATAATAAGGAATATAAGTTGAATGTAGACAGTCTTTAATGTGATATTAGGTTGTTTTTTTCATCGCCCTGCTCCAGGTCAGAGTTGCTACAGTAGTCTGCTACAGCATTTTCATTTCACCGACACAAAATAAAGGTAGGACCCATACGTTACAAACAGAAAGATGCTAAGTTATTTCTTATTTATGTTCTTCCTATTATTGTATAGAGATAATAATAATATTAAGCATCTACTTTAACTTTTTACTGTTAGCTTACGTCAATATCATACACAACAAAATGTTGTGTCAATAGTTGTATGATTTTCCAGTACATATCCATCACATCCTAAAAGATTTAGCAAAAAGAAAAGGAGAAAAAAAAATTAGAAAGTGAACGACACATTATTAAAAGTATTTAATCCTATAAAAAAACCTTCAAGAATCATCAAGTCATTGCAGGGACAACTCTCATATTTATCTTTGATTTTTTTTAATTTAATAGTTAAAATTGAAATTAGATTAAAGAAAATAAAAAATAATAATTTTTGTTTGTATTATTGACATAATTCTTTATCTACTGTAGAAGTTTATGAATAAATATTTGATCTAAAGAGGAAAACAAAATACCTTTGTGAACTTTCGATCCTGTTTTGGGCGGTGGGGCATCACGTTTATCACGCTAGAACCACCTAGGCACAACATAAGTGAGACTCCTTCTTCCTACCCCTCCAACATCCCATGTTAAATGTTAAAATACATTTTGTCCTTTAAAAAAAATAAATTAACTTTTAAAATCTAACATTCTTTATATTTTAGATTAAAGAATTTGAAAGATATTTTAGATCTAAAAGTATTTTTTAATTTATAAAATCTAAAAACAATTTAATAAATATATATTTTAAATTATATAATTTAAAAATTAATCTCGATTCGAAAATAGTTTTTGGACAATGTGATTTGAAATATATTTTAAAAAAATTGGTATTTTGGATTATATAATCAGAAAAAAAAATCTTAACCGAGAATATGTTATGGACTATGTAATCGAGATATTTCGGATTACATAATAGAGAAGCTAATCTCAAGACTCCTAGATTATATAATCTGGAAGCTAATCTTATATTTAATTCGGAAGCTAATCACAAATCTAGAAAGAAGGTTCCAAATTACATATTCCACGAATCAGGAAAAAAACTTTCGGATTACATAATCTGAAATATAAACTACACTTTAACTTTTTGTTTACAGAAGGACATTTTTTAAATACAAAAAATTATGAAAATGACACAACAACTTATGGAGGTGCAGGAAGAAGCAGTTCATAAGTCATGTTCCTCGGATTCTATTTCTTTCAAGCGCAATAAACATGTCTTTCAAATAACCGGGAGCTACACCGTAGGTTTCTTAAAAAATAATAATAAAAATATTAAACTTAATTAAATTTTAAGTTTCTCATAAATATTTCTTCTGACCAGAGATCTAATCAAGTTATAATCCCAGACCAATAAAAGTTTTCCTTAATTTCTTGAATTCTTCTATTTTACTTATTATTCAATCACCTAAAAAGAACTCAAGTTTTAACTCTCATTCATTCTTTATTCATTCTTAAATTTTGTCTTGGTCTATATTTTAGAAATAATCATTAATGCACGTGAAATATCTTTTAACTTTTTGAAGATTTTTGAAACTAATAAACATTCTAAGATCCTTGAAACTAATACAAATTTTGAGAAAAATTGTTTACCTAACCCTTTTAAACCGAAAATCAAGTCGAAACCTGATAACTAAACTTCACCCCTCGTTTCTCCATGTTTATCGATATATTAGGTGTAAAAACAAGTCTGATTTAGGTGGAATGTTTTATTATTTATTCATTAAGACATCATGCCTAACATATAGATCATCCTTAAATCGATAATAATCGGACGTAAACCAACCGACTTTGCATGCAGTTTAAAATATAATCTAGTCTTTCAAGTCATATAAATTAATTTTATCATACTAAATGATATGATATTCAGATTATTTATGCGCATAGTTGTGTGGACTCACAATGAGATAATATGGCAAGTGAAAATCTTTTGAGTCTAAGTTAATGTTTGAGTCTACTGGAAGTATATTCGAAGTCTTTAAGTATATGGGTCACTAGAAGTTTGACATGAACAATGTGAATGTTGAAATATGGTAAACACTTGATTGTTGTGTGAAAATTTTATTAGAATTGATGAATTTATAATTATTATCTAAAGTTTAAATTTATATTAGAAATTTTAAAAATAACTAGCTTACCATATTGTTTGTATTGTGTTTTGTTTTCTTTATTTGTGATGATTTGTATTTACATGACAACAAATGATTTTGCATGTGATAAATTTCACCTTGTACTAATGGATGAATTTATGTTATTTGGATAATTATTTTAAATCATGTAATTATTAAAAATTCTTAATAAGAGAAATATATTTGAAAATATTACATGAATAAAATTTGAATATGTAAATATTTAGTTGTATGTATATTATAGTATTCATAGGTAGAAAAATAGAAGTGTCACAAAATGAAAAAAAAAAACTAATAAAGTGTAACTAATTAAGAATCAAGATGATCTAAAGAAGCTATTATACTATAAGACAACCTATTAGTATACTATACGGTCTAATATTAAAAAAGAAACAAAATTATGAGATGTGAAAAACCTCCAATATAATGACCAAACAATGTCCTATATTTTAAACAACAATTGACTCTCATAAATCTAACTTGAAGATTATACTCTAAAAGTAGTGACTTATTTCTCAAAATTCATTAGGAACATTTCAAAAATATGAAATTGAATACTCTCTTTTAAGACAATGATATATTTAAAGTTTTTTCAGAACACAAGCTATCTAGGTTGGATGACAGATGGGAAACAAAAAATAAATTTAACTTTTGTGATTTGATTGTTTAGTGTTGAAAGTCTACATTGTCTTATTTGTGCAATTGCGTAGAAAGTTCGTAGAAGAATGCATAATGCATGGGAAGTCATAAATCAAATCAAAGGGCATTAGATAAGATATGCAGTTTCTCACAACACAAGGGCTCCATTCTCGATTTGTAATGGATTCCATTGTTCCCTCTATCTCTATTTTTATGTTCATCTTCATCTTCATACTAACTATTTCTTGAAATTCACTTTTACGAATCAAAATAATATCAACTATTTGTTTCTTAAGTTAATCAACCACATTACAAATGCACGTACTCAATCATAGTATAAAATAAAAGTATACAAATGCATGAACTTTTTTTTGTATATATAATCAGAGGCAAAACCTCCCTTCTACTTCATTTACCTTTCTTAGATAAATTAATAATTTTAATTACGACTTTATGTTTAACTGGGACATGCAACCTCGTATTTTGATTAAGATCACTTATACTACCAAGTTTCAATCTAATAACATCAATGTTTATTAATTAAAATGATGTTTTCGTAGTATAAAGAATTAATCAAAATGAAATGATGTTTTCGTAGTATAAAGAATTAATCAAAATGAAATTGATTGAAATAAAATGTTTTCATCGTATTTAGTACACCAAATCAACGTTAAATAAAATTAGTTTTAATGTAATTAAGAACATAAATACTCGTAGCTATGATAAAAGTATAAGAAAAATACTTGTTTTTTCCACGTTCTACATAATGAGTAATCATTATTGCAAATTATATTCACACTGATTACCATGTTCACTAACTTCAACTTGACAACGCAAATGAATATTCTGTCCCTATTTGATGAAAAACTGTTCACGAAATTCACTGTTCAATTTATTGCTTCCTCAGTTTCAATTTCAGTGTCGTTAAAAAATATTAGATAAAACGTAAAAAATATAATTGACAAAAAACAATTAATTTTATCTTGAAAATTATAGTTAAATAAAAATAAAAAATTTCAGAACTTTACAATTTAAAAAAAGAGAGTATTTCCTTTAGTTATATCATTACCGTTGTAGAAATAGCGATAGTTGAAAAAATGTTTGGAAATCACAACTTCTTGAATTATAAGAACACCAACGTGCATGTATAAGTTATTTGCGTAATATTTATCTGTATCAGGAAAAAAAAAACATAACACTCCTCCAAAATAACGTAATTATTTTGGTTCAATAAATCAGAAAATGAAAATATATGTTCCAAAACAAAAAGTTGCTGTTACACCATATCTATAACTTTCAAATAAATGATAAGCTAAACTGTAGTGTGAATAAAACTTTTTTCACGGGAGCAAGCTAAATATCATTTGAACTATGATTCTTTAGTTAAAATTTTGTTATATGTTAATAAGTATGTCATTTGAAAGATAAAATAAACTATTTTTTTTATCATAGTTTCTAAAAAAAATATTTCCAAATTACAGACACCTTAGACATTTTCTTCTTAATTACTTTGTTGATCATTTATTCAATAAACTATACTAATCACCATGACACTTAAGATAGTAAATTTTTAATGCACACAAAATATTTTATTTTCTATTTTTGTTCATTATTAAGTATAGAGAGAAAGATAATAGATGTATTTTAAATAAATTACTAAAATTAACCAATTGTGGCCTAAAATAAGACTTTTAAAGAAATCATATTGAAATACAACTTCACTTTTTATTTTTTAAATAAAAGACAGACTTTAATTCAATTAAAACTTGTATATCTTGATCTCTATCATTTGGTTGGATTTTTTCTTTTTCAGATTTTGGGGTTTAGGCCTTTCAAATTTTAAAAGAAAAAAAACATGGAAGAATTTTTTACTAAGTACAAATTTATTTAAACAAATTTATATTCATAAATATAAAGGGATAATATTGCACAGGACCTTCATAAACATTCCTGGTGAACGTTCAAATATTTGCTATGTTGATATATATATATTGAAGTCGATATTGCAAATACCACCGTCATCAAGCAAGTTTGAACCACAGTCTTGGATGACGAAGAAGCAAGATCACTTTGTCACTATATTATGAAGATAGTAGTAATAAGTATAGGAATTATGTATATTCAATCAAATGGGAATAGCTCATTCAAATGACTATCCATGATCACTGAAACGAGATCAAGAAATGCAGCTTCACTTGCTCCAGGAAAAGCAGCTTCTTCAGCCTCCTGCACAATTTGTTCAATCACAGATTTTTTCTTCAGTGTTTCTCTACACATGATGCTTCCTATGGCAAACGGAGTGAGTCCTCTCTCTGCCCCTTTCTGAAGAAGCATGGTTGATATACGAAGGATCAGGGCACACTTAGGAGGAAGATCCCATCCATGAAACTTCAAAAGCTTTATGTCTTCTTCAGCATCCAGAGATTTTATGTAATCAATGGTGTCTGCAGAGTAGGGTTCCTTAGCTTGTGGCCAGTATAACCAGTCAAAAGTGCAGTCTTCAAACTGCAAAAGGGGATAATTAGAACAACTGAATAAGTAGAAGAAACAGAAGAGGGTTTTCTAAATAATGCTAAAAAGTTTAACTACTTTTAAGAAAGAATAACAACAAAGAAAGTGGAATTGATAACAACTACAGTTCGCTGTCAAGGCCTTTGCCATGAGAATAATCACATTCTGATTTAGAGATCATCAGAAAACCATTAACAATGCAGATTGTATGTTTTTTGGATCAACATATTTTGATGAATTTTTCGTTTTGTAACTTCTGAGAGAGATTTTTTAGAAAAAAGATTATTTTCCTAAAAAAGCTATACCAGATGTACACTAAGTAAGACAGGACAACATATGATAGATATTCATACATTATCAGCAAGGATGCAAAAAATCAACCAAGGGAATAGAGACCATGCAAAAGAGATAGGAATCAACTAATCTGAGATTATTTAAAAAGAATTTAAAGTCTGAATGATAGGCATTGCTGAAAATGATTGTAATTTTTTTGCTATAAAAAGTATTCGGAGAATTTCAACAGGGGCTGAGTGAGCGATAACAAGAAACCAAAATATGAGTAGAAGCAACCAAAAAAATATCAGAAGATGTTCATAAGTGTAGTGAATTTAAAAAAGAGCCAACACTCTACTTCTCATGCAATATAATGCCTATGACAATCTCAAAAAAAAAAAATCACACATAGTTGTAACAGTAATCTGTTAAGCAAATAACATTAAGATCAGTGACAAATATAATGCAAGAGTTGGACTCAGAATATTACAGCATCTTAGCACTAATTCTGAATTTGACATGCATAAGAAGTAGAATTAAGAAAGACATGACATAGCTGCCGATAACACCACCAGCTGAAAATATCCTTACAATTGGAAAATAGTGCCGGTGCATTTATATTGTTCGAATACTTACGCTCTCAGGCAAGCAATAGCCATGATCAATTGGAATGAGGATTGTAGCACCGTCTTCACCATCCTTAGCAATCAAAATGTTGCCTGCATGCCTATCTGCATTTACCAATCTGATATCCAGCACAGTGATCTTGTGTACCTCTTCCACCGGAAAAGCACTAGGGCCCACGTCTTCACAACTTCCAATATTCCTCATAAACATCTGAAGCGATCCTACTTTAGAAAGATTTTGATAACCTTCAACATTATGAAATCCTTTATGCAGGCATTTGACCATGACTGTAGGTGGAACTCCAGCAAATCCTGGTTCCTCATTGCTATGATATGAGCGTGGTCCTTTCCTAGGATGATCCAAAATGTAAGCTGCAACTTCTCTCAACGCACCTTGCCCTACCCGTGTACCTTTCTTTAGCCCTTCACCGTCCTGGGAAATAGGTAGGCCTCGAGGGTTATTAATTGCCATTGGCTCTTCATCAATGGGTTTGAAAACAGAAATATACTTCAAGCCAGATGAATCTTGCATTAGATAAGCTCCTCCTGATCCCTCTGGAGATTGAATTGGTTTACAGCCATTTTCTAACCCCTCTGAAGTGATCTTAATTATATTGTGAATCACTGGTGAAATTTTGTTGTTGGAACTCATAATAATTGGTTCCACAAGAGAATCCCTTGATAATCGATTCTTCTCCCGGATCTCATTTGTTACAGAAACTGACGCTAACTGGTCTGCATGTAAATTTGACACCAGATTGTGTGAATATGATGCCTCAATGGACAATTCAAAATCCTTCTCGACTGGTTTAGTCCTTACCTTGGCATCTGATATTCTGACCAAAAAATGAATTACAGCATCATTGTCCTTACAGATATCCTCAATAAGTCTCTGGTCTTCAAGTGCCTCACCTTCACATGTCAGTTCTTGATCCTTAAGATCTACTAACCCTTGCCCTTTTTTTGCAATCTGCTGCTTCACATAACCGACACTCCTACTCTTCTCAACATAAAGCCCAAACTCCTTTCCACACACAGTCTTAACCGTAATAGCTTTGAGATCAGAAAGCCTCAGCACCAGGTGCAGAACATTCCCATCACCAACCCCATAATCACGGATACAAGATCTGTTACGAGCCAACTCCTTCCCTTCAAAAACCAGTTTCTGTTTTTTTACAAAAAATCCTTTAAAGGTTTGAATTCTCAGCTTCACTGAAGCAATTGAATCTGTCTCCATAATACGCATAGGAATCACAGATCCACCAACAGTTAGGTAAATCAAAATTGAGTCCCTCAAAAGAGAATTGAAGCAGCCGGTGAATTCACTACCGGTGTTGAAAGATTCTTCAGGCAGAGGACGAAGTGCCACACAAGCCATTATCAATTTACAGGTTCAAAATCTTGCTGGCTCAAAAATAAACAAGCTATGAACCTCAAAACCAATATTAAATTCAACCGTTTCCCATCCGACATTCAATAGGAAAACACAAAAAGGATAGCCTCAACTGCTTATTTTTTTCTTCCTGGTCCCTCATGCCTGAAACTAGGCAGTAAACAAGAACTACATACCTAATATATCTATATCCTAACTTTCTTTCCAGAAACCAAGACTTTCAGAAAACACAAATTTAGATAAATGAATAACAGATGATCACATATCTCCTTGAATTGATTACATGATTTTTTTCATATCTGTCATCTTTTCTTCTATGCTTAAAATTCGTTGATGCTGACAAAAGGAAGAAGGGATTCCCTGCAAATTGGACTCCAATTTCCCTACAAAAGGAAAGAAAAACTCCAGTAGGAGAAATAGAAAGTCAAGAAAAGGGAAAAAAACCTCTTAACCCACTTATAAACTTAGCAATCAGTAAAATGGAGAACATCCCGTTTAATTTCCCCACAAAGAAGAAGCATTCAATGGGATAAAAATCAAGTAAAGGACTGTGCCTCCCTTGAGTAATTTTCTTCTTTCGGATTATCTCAACAAACCTCAACAAACAAATAAAACTGGACAAGCTAAAGACAAAACATAACTCTCAAGTTCCAATATCCGTAAAATCATACATAAAAGCCGAAACTCAACAAACAAATCAAACTGGACGAGCTAAAGACAAAACATAACTCTCAAGTTCCAATATTCGTAAAATCATACATAAAAGCCGAAACTCGGAAAAAAAAGCAAAATGCACAGAAAGACGAAACAATTTGTAATGACATGGCAACGAAACGAGACATTTTCCATAAATTTGAAATTTGCTTCCTATGAAAACAAGCTACATATGATGATAGACACAATACAGGAGACGAATCTTAGAAGAAAAGAAAAAGAAGAAAATGAAATATCTGCAATTAAAGAAAATAAGAAATAATGAAGAAAAAACTTACAGAGAATGAAGCGACATGGGAGAGGAGACTCATGTGTGATGACTGTGATAGGAGAAATTAAAAGCCATTGTGCTAACTTTTTCAGAGAATCGACAATTTACTGAGGTTCCCAATTTTCCAGGAAGAACGCAACTCACTGAGTCAGTGTCGCGGAATACAGAAAATTGAGACAGAGTGTCAGAATTGGGAATTCGAAACGGGAGTGCTATTTATAGCAGTAGACTCCATGACTTGTGACCGAAGTTTAAAACACGTTGCAAATTTATTAAATTTATTTATTGTTATTAGTTAAAGAGATTAGCCTTGTCCCCACGTAATGTATTAGTGCAGGATTTTGAATAATTTTAGCATAAAAAGAATAAATAATTTGAAATACAAGTAAAGAAATTTCTAGAATAATCTTGCTAAGGATATTTTTATTAATATTGGTCAATTTTATTTTATAATTACTATAATAAAACTTTTAAAATTATTAAAATAGTAAATAGTATGTATTATATTGACAGAATTTTAATTAAAAATTAATTATATATTAAAATTATGTTAATTGGGATTAAATTCTTTCCCATACATTTGAATATTTCTTTTGTTTAAATAATGTTGAGTGTTAAATAACATAATATATCTTACTACTTTTTGTAAGACATTAAATATATCTTACACTAACATTTTGATTTTGATGTATACATTTTGTGAACCAATAATAATTTAATTAAAATATATATTAATAGTCTTAACATTTATTTTTGTAAACTGCATATGTAGATTTTACTAACTTGCAAATTGCAACTATCAAAAGCAAGACGTAAAGGCGAGAGAATTGTTTTTGAAAATTTAATTATAATTTTTTTTTATCGTATTTTTATTTCAAACTATTTACAATGAAATAAATATATTTTAATTTTTTATAAACATTTAAAATAAAATAATTTTTTTAATAATATTATAAATATTTTATAAAAAAAATTAAACATTTTTTTAAAATTAAACTTACTTTGATGTGACTCATTTCAATCAGAAATAATAGCGATTATAATAAAAGTAAAACACTGAATAATGGAACTATAGTATTAATGTTATTGGGTAATAGAAATTTTACCTTTAACATCTTATATTATTAGATAAAATTTTATAAGAAATTTGCTAAATTAGGAGAGTTTCAACTTTTTTTCAGAGAGCTTCAGTCTTTAATTAATCTGACATTAATTTCATAATAAAAAAACACACTTCTATTAATTTCATAAGAAACTATTTACTTGACAACATTTAATTGAATTAACCTTCAGGGAAAAAATATAAATAAAGTTGTGATAAGAATAAAATTTATAAGGTTATAGAGTTTATAGTTTGATACCATAACAGATAAAAATATTTTATTTTGATGTTTAAATAACTTTTTTTCTTATTTTAATTATCATAATAATGGTATTGCATAAGTAATATCAGATTCTATTCTATTTGATCAGTATTGTATATCGATGAACAATAAATGATTTATAAAAATAAATAATTAAAAACAATTCCCTTTCTAGTAATTAATATTTTAAAAAATAATATTAATAAGTAATAAAGAGATAAAAAAATAGTTGAAAATTAATTAAAAATTTCGATAAATTGGATAGAATATCAATTACTTGTAGAATAAATAATTAATTGCATGTTCAAATCAGTATAGTATTTATTTCTATAATAATTATTACTTCTTTGTGTATACTTCTTTTCTGAAGTGTCTTTAACAAATTCTTTTAGAAAAATCAATAAATATAATATTTTTCCTTTTATTTTAATATTCTTTATACAAGTTTTCTCTTTTATTATTTTCGTTTTTATATCCTAATAAATATATATAAAATGATTAAAAATAAGTAAAATATATTATAAATTAATATTAATAATTATTTATGTGTTTATGTAATATTCTTACATATCTCTACAGTAGTGACACGTGTTGTCATTATCATTCAACCTGACGGGGTTAATGTGGTAATTTTAGGAAAATAACTGTTTAATGCGTTCATAACTTACGCAGTAGAAGGATCTAGAGTAAGGTTTATAAAAAAAAATTAATTTACTTTTCGTTAAAAAATATTATACTTTTGCTAAAATATGACTTTCTCTCTTTTGTTTCACGTGTCATAAAAGTTTCAAATAGTAAGTTTTGTAATTATTAAATTGTTTGATCTAATTTTTAGGTTTAGAAATAGAATAGACTTGTGTCCAAATACATATTTTTTATAATAAAATCATTTATGCTGTTTCTGGTAAAATAAATTTAGCAAATTAACATCAGTTTACTACTTCAAATTAAAATTATGTTTTATATGTAATTCAAATTTGTAAATTACATATCTCAATGTACAAATTAACCTTTGAAATTCCTTTATTGTTTTTGAAGTGTGCTTAATAAATGAAGTTAGTAAATTAAACAAATGCTTTTATAATAATTTTTATTTGTAATGAATTTGAAATTAAAAATAGAAGTTCTCAGTTCTTTCTGATACTTTTAGAAAGTGATAGGTTATAAAAACTTTCGATATCCAATGTCATCAAACACTTCAATGTTCAATTACACCAAATAATCTTCAAAGTTTGTTATAAATTTTAATTATATTTTTTTTCCCTACTGATATTTATAAAGGTAAAAGTTAGAAGGGCACACTTCCAGATTTTAATTTAGTATAAATGCTTTTAAAAAGTTTTATTTAATTTTATTTTATATTGAGTATATAATTATTTATTTTTAAATCTCGTAATCTTATAAGTTATTTTTCTTTAAATTATTTTTTAATTTTTTCCAAATTTTGGTGTGTACTGGTTTTCTTTTTTATTGATTAGAGATTGTTATTGAAATGATGGTAAAATGAGGATTAATTTTAACTAATTAGAATTTTAATTGGAGTAAAAAAAATTCAATTTTTTTTTCTTAAATTGGTTGTATGTGTGATATTTATGTTATCACATGCAATATAAGAGCCGAGAGGAATATTTATTGGAGTAGATTTATAATAATATTTTGTTTATGAATTAGAAAGTTTTGGAGAAAGTTAAGATTTCTCTAACATTTGTAAGTCTTTACATAGAAATTTCTTAAAAAACAAAAAATCTAAGATAAGGAAAATATTTTAAATTCATTAATAAAAAGTAAATGACTTGTGAAATTATATCTTATGGATATGAGATGTGATTAAATTGAACAATTCATCATGAGTTAAAATATTTAAATGTTAGTCTTGCACAAGAATTGTGAATATTTTTATAATCATATGGAGTTTAAACTAAGATTTCTCTAACATTTGTAAGTCTTTACATAGAAATTTCTTGAAAAATAAAAAATTTAAGATAAGGAAAATATTTGAAATATTATATTTGAAATTTATTAATAAAAAGTAAATGACTTGTGAAGTTATATCTTATGGAGATGAAATTTGATTAAATTGAAAAATTTCATGATGAGTTAAAATATTTAAATGTTAGTCTTGCCTAAGAACTTTGAATATTTTTATAATCATATGGAGTTTAAACTAAAATTTCTCTAACATTTGTAAGTCTTTACATAAAAATTTCTTAAAAAAATAAAAAATTTAAGATAAGGAAAATATTTGAAAGATTATATTCTAAATTTATTAATAAAAAGTAAATGACTTGTGAAGTTATATCTTATGGAGATGATATTTGATTAAATTGAAAAAATTCATCATGAATTTAAATATTTAAATGTTAATCTTGCATAAGAACTTTGAATATTTTTATAATCATATGGAGTTTAAATTAAAATACTTACGAGTGTAATAAATTTACATGTTGAGGTTTTATTTTTAAAGGAGAATTAGAGTTATTACTTTTAATAAAGGTAAATTATAATAAAATAATTTAAAAAAATGTTCTTGAAACTTGTAATGTAGTGGGAGTGATGAAATTGATTTATAATAATTTTTCTATAAGGGAATTGCATACTATCTATTGAGAAATTTCTTCAATTGAATATGTTACGCTATAAATTGTGAATTTGATTATCCTATTATATATGGATTTTGAAATGTCTGTGTTGAGCATGTAGGAACTAATTGAAGAAAATAAGAGAAGACAAAAGATTGTAGCATATGATTGAACGTAATTGTATAAAATTGCAAAACTGCTAAATTGATCTTATTAATTTTATATATAATAAAATTATAATTACTGTAACTTATAAAATAGGAATACTAACAAGTCTGAAAACTGATTATTAATACAATATAACGGTAAAATAGTTTAAAAATAATAAAATCAGAATTAATAATAATAAAATCTAAATTAATAACAAACCATACTAAATTTAAGTGAAATTGAGTTTATATTAAAATTAAAGTTTCTTTTTACTGACTATACAAATAGATAGAAGAGAAAAAAAAATAATAATGGCTAAGTGAAAAAAATAAAAGGGAGAGACTTTTACTCTATAATTTATAAAAAAATATTATAAAATATAAATTTTGCATTAAAATATATTAGAGTGAGATAATTTTATTCTAAATGTCAAACTAAAATAAGATCATGATACAGACATTTGATTAGACATTTAGCAAGCATAAATAAACTTTGAACATAAAACTAAAATTGACATAATGTGCAAACACGATGCACTTGGTTCAATATTTTAAAAGAATGACTATTTATTTTAAACATATCTAAAAATAATATTTTCTTATAAAAATAGTTGACAATATGAAATGATTTTTTATTTCCAAACTTAAATTTTTTTTAAAAAAATTATGGACTGTGTAATTAAGTATTGTTAAATAATTAAATGATTTTGTACAAAATAATTGCATTATATTTTATTACATGACTTATTGCTTTTATTTTTTTGATAATGATGAAAAAGGTTCCTCTGGTGCTTTTATTTCTGTGCGTTTTACTTGAGGTTTGAATTTGAATGTGCTTTTCCAATCATTTCATTTCAGTGTCTTCTCTTTCATAAAACTTATGCAGAGAGTTTGGTTCTTTTTAAGTTAAGTAAAATTCATTTTAACTAGTTAAATATAATATTATTTATTATTTAAACTAATTTTAATTATAAATTTATTAAAACTCATATTTAAAAAAAAAATTAATGATAAAATAAACAACAACATAACTCCCACTTATTTGTTCAAGAATTCATTCCAAAAATAAAACAGTTGTTTAATTAGAAATAGAATGTATGCATAACATCACTTTTTTAAAAGAACATAAACCGAACCCTCTACGTTCATTTCTTTCTCTTCCTTATCTTCATTTTTCTCTCTCTCCATTTTCTCTTCTCTCTCTCTTAATTACTTTCACAGTCTTCGTCTATTTTAGAATCTGATCATACCACGCTATAGCAGAGGAGTTAAAGGAACATTTCTATCCGATCAGATTTTCAAACAAAGTAAGTTAATTTTTGCTCTAAAGTTTTTTGTTCTCTATTTTTTCTTAGGATTTAGTCATCAATCTTGGTCGGGTCAGTTGAGAAGTTTAATCCTCTCAACTTATTCTATTATATACTGAATTTTTGTTTTGTTTAGATAATTTGCATTAGGCCCGTAAATCTTGAAGCTTACCCAAACAGTGAGGAATAACATTCTAAAAGTTTCTTGGAAAACAAGCAATTGAGGTAAGGGGAGCTAAATTTAATTTTTAATAGCACCCTAGGATAGAAGATCTGAATGCGGAAGGGACGTGGTCCCAATATTCAATTTTTCTTGCAGGGATGTTGTGTGTTTATATATTAGGTTGTTTGTTTGTATATTATTTAAATTTGTAAAAATATTATATTTTGATGATTTAGTATTAAAGTGTTATTTTTTTTATGTCAAATAGACTTTTGAATATTGTGGATCACTTTTTGAATGAT
>Ga0123342_1003421_pt1 | contig 25458 bp, 16 predicted proteins | sample Turbeawhitnodule_FD_89960 | JGI IMG/M metagenome (GOLD analysis project Ga0123342, IMG submission 89960) | Root nodule microbial communities of legume samples collected from Mexico - Turtle bean Mexico white nodule | ecosystem: Host-associated > Plants > Roots > Nodule | place: Mexico: Nepantla... | reverse complement strand
TGATGAATATTTGTCTTCTGAAAACTGGAATGTACTGAAATGTTGATGAATATATGCAGGTGTAGAATATGGGGTGCTTCTAAATACAAAAAATATAGGGTGCTTCCAAATACAAAAACTGATGCTGTTGTGTAGAATGTTACATACGAATTTATCCGTATGTAAGTTTATCCGTTAATTACATACAGATTTATTCAATACATACGGATATTATATATGGATTTATCCCTATGTAATTACATACGGATATTACATACGGTTTTGTCCCTATGTAATTACATACGAATATTACATACAAATTTATCCCTATGTAATTACATACGGATTTATTCGTATGTAACGATGTTTTATATACGAATTTTGTGTATTATATACAGATTTTGACTGTATGTAATTTGAGTTTTTCTTGTAGTGTTTAACTACAGTTAAATATATTTAAAAAAAAAATAGAACTATAATAAGTATTTAAAGGAAAAAGATTATGAATACTGGTGATTTCATGGAAGGAAAAAAAAAGCACCAATATATTGAGAGTTGATGATTTGGCTACACTTTGTCACGTGTGGGTTTCATATACCATTTGACCCTCATTCCATATTTTATCAACAAAAATGTTTTTTTTTTTACAACCCAATAGATATCAATATTTTAATTATTTTAAAAATTATTTTAACATTTAACATTTTCTCAGTTTTTATCAATGTGTGGCTTTAGCAGATAGAGCCTCTCTGTGGCCATATTTATATTTGGAATGGACAGAATGATTCCAAGAAAGAGAACGCACGAAAGAATTACAATGATCAGCATCGGATACTTTCGATTTTATTTATTATTTTATTATTTCATTCGCATACTAAATTTAATTATTTAATTTTATATTTATTTCATAAATCGATGTTAAATTTATTATTTTTAATATTTTTTTTATCTTATATCGGTTAAACATACGTTATAGTTTAAATATTAAATATTTATTTTATTTTATATAAGTTTAATTGATATTAACTTGTAAATTTTTGCAAGTCTTGCATCGTGATAATTGACACTGGTTGTGTCTCATGCATCTAAACATAACTTTTCATTCCATTTATGTGCGACATACGGCTTCACTTTAGGTATAATAGTTTAACGGCTTAATATTGTTCGCACTAGTTTTGGTGATGTTTTACTCGTAATTTACAACATCATAAAAGATAAAATCCCACACTATTCACTTGGGATAATGTTGAGAATGTTTAATTGTTTATTCTATAATGACATTTTTTAGTATAAAGTAAATGCAAAAGTAGAGGGTGTGTTGGGTGAATCCTATAATCTTATAAAAAAGGTTCAGAAAAAAATGTATAATCTTCACCCTCAAATTGTACACAAATAATTGTGATTGTTATTACATGGTGTTTGGTTTATGTTTAATTATCTTCTCATGTTTATGTCTGGTCATTTTCCCTCCCATCCAACGTTTGAACATCTCAAGTGAAACTTTTGGTTGATCCATAGGGACCAAGTGCCCAGCCTTATGTACCTGTTGAAGTATCATACAAATAAAGTTATAACCAAAACTGGAATTAACGGTGTCACTCAATAATGCAACCCTGAACACAAACCTTGAGGAAAGAGAGGGGTCCATAGCTATTAAGAGAACCTGCTTCTGCACCATGAACCACGAATTTCACAGTAGGAGATTTTCCAAAGGCCTTTTGGCCTGACCACTCCATGGCATGAACCCACCTTGAATTCCCTGTCAAAATGAGAACCACATCAAGAACTCAATCTCACATATATACGCACCCTTAATTTCAACACAAGAACAACTTTCAAATGAACCAAGTAGGCTCACCAAGCCAATTGCATATGAGATCTTCCTCCCCAACATAAAGGAGCAACTTGATTCCATCCTCAAGAAGAGCAGGAATCCCCACTTCCAGGTTTCTCATCCAGTCTTGCATCATAGCATCATGAACAGCATCACTGCATAACTCATACTTCAAGTCATCACTGACACCTAAAGCACTCTTCACTTTCTGCATGTTTAGCAACGTCTCCACGTTTGTGAAGTTGTAGCACAAATTCCCCTCACATTTCTTTCTGATGTCATAGTACTGCAGTTTGTGTATCAGCAGAATTAGATAACTAAACAGTTAAGTAGGCACTGTTCTTTCATTATTACTTACATTAATGTTGTCGGTAAAGTCCACTATACGGTCGAAAATGTCTTCACAAATACGTAACGCTCTGAAGCAACTATTTCCACCTTGAGTTTCTGAAAAATCATACACAAACAACATCACAACGGGAAACACCATGGTAGAAAGGGATGCGAGTGACAAATGGGAAAGTTGTACCACAAGTTTTAGTGGCTTGTTCACAGTCTGGCATTAAGACGTTGACGTTGTCGTACTGAGCCTTTGTAATTATTCTGTTGTCTAATGCAAAATCTGGGTATGCTTGGTATTGAATTGCAGGATTGGTTAACCCATTACCGATTGCAAAACCCTTTGTTGTGTCGAATGAATCAATGAAAGCAAAAGCAACAACATAATTAATACTGTGATTTCATTCATTAACCTTTCACAGTCATATATATAAGAAATTGTGTTAAGACCTTGAGGTTTATATGAAGTCCTTGATTTTGTTTATTTCCTTGGTTAACCCGGGATGCAAGTGCAGGAACATAGTGTCCAGCATATGATTCACCAAAGATGTAGAAGTCATTCTTAACGAAATCAGGATGCATCTTGAAAAACTCCTGCAATTACAGTAAAATTAATTAGCAGATATTATTCATACAGAACAGGATATTCTTATCTTGTATTGGGATACATGATGAAACAAGGGACTTTTATATACTTAATTCTCACCTGCAAGAAATCATATAAATCAATACTAACGCCGGTTTCATCGTTGCGAACGTCACTGTCATCAGAAGAGTAACTAAAACCTGTCCCAGTGGGTTGGTCAACAAATATAATATTTGATTCCTGCAAAATGAGAAAAAACAAACAAATAAGAAAAAAAGTTTGGTGTAAGTTTATAACACTCTCCATAAAGGAAACATGGAAATTAAATAACATAACCTGATCCCAGCCGTATTGATTCCATGTAAGAGACAAGTTATTGGTAATATGAAAAGGACCATTTTCATAAAACAGAGCTAATTCACTTCCACACCCTGGTCCTCCAGACAACCATATGACAACAGGATCATTCCTGCTCTTCCGTGATTCAAAGAAAAAGTAGAACATTCTGCAAGTGGTAGGCACATAAAATGGCAGTTCTAATCAGAATAATCTGTTAGCCACCGATTAAAAGGATAAATTGAAATTAATCAATTAAAATAATTATAAATTATTTTAACAATCTTCTGTCTATAAGGATAATGTAGTTATTAAAATAAATAAAATTTTATAAATTGAAACACTCTGCTGTCATAGTCAAGGCAGGGAAGAGAACCTAGAATTTGAATGTATGCTGATAATTGATACCAATTTTAATTTTAATAAAATGCAGTGATAAAAAAAACAACAATAAGTTGTATTTATTTACAATCCTTATTAAATGTGTGTTTTGTTTATCTTAAATTATTTAAAATTTAAACATACCAATGTAAACTGGTTTCATGTATTTTAGTTCTAACCAGATTATAGACCAATTGTGAAATTACCTTACTTTTAGAATTAAATGAGTGGTTAGCTCTGGATTGGATGAATCCAATCGGTGTGTGCATTCCAATTTAAAAACCTATGATATTTAGTATTGAATTTCATAGCATTTTGGCATTCTCCAAAGTAAATTGCAATGGATTGAAGAAGTGATAGTGTTATAACATGAGGGAAAGAAGAAATGAATGAAATGTAGAGTTACCTTGCAGCTTTGGAATGAGGAAGTGAATAGTAGCCTGCATGGTGACCAAGGTCTTCAACAGGAGGCCCAGAATCACCAAAAAACGAGAACTTCTTCTCCACGATCTTACCAGGGACAAAACCTGCATAGTCACCTTTTATGGTGTTAACTGGTTCCTTTGGGTCAAGGATGAGGCGATGAGAAATTGCAGAAGATGCATAAAGTGAAAGGAAAAGCAACACAAAAGAGAGAGAAACTTTGGAAAGTGTTGGTGCTGATGCCATGTTGTTTGCGATTATTGAAAAAGCGTGACCATGGTTATGAATTTATAGCAGAGTCAGTGCAAAGCGGTTCCCCCGCTTTTCAGCGTTTGATGTTTCCGAATGCAATAATTTCATAGCCGTTTCAGAACCTTTATTTTAGGTTTTTGCACAAAGAAGTGCTTTTTTTTTGGAAATTATGATTTTGAGTAAAACAATTTAAAAAAAATTAATAATAAGTAATATATCATAATTTCAGAGCTATGTAACAAAAATATGGATCCGGACATTGACATGACATGAATACGGACATAGAGATACGTATAATCTTTAAACTGTAGGACACGGAACACGAATCTATATATTGTATAATTTTGAATTATATAAATTGAAAATAAATATTTATGTGCAAAAGTATGTTTGAGATTCTTTTGGGATGATGAAGATATTTTTCATGACGGTTCAAAAGAATTTGTTCCTTATTTTTATAATCATAATAAAAAAATTATACAATAAATTTGAGTTTTTAGAAAATTATTGTATTTATACCTTTTAAAATTGTGTTAAAACCGTGCTAGAACTTTCAAAAATCTAATAAATATTTTTTGAATTGAATACTTCACTGATAAGTGTCCTACGAGTGTCGACATCATACGTGTGTCCAACACGGATACGCCATTTAAGAGAAGTGTCTGAGCCTCATAGTTTTAAAGTGTATTTTATGGATACGATTTTGGGATGACTTGGACTCTAAAATCGTATTCATAAACTACAATTTATCCATTTTTAAAAAAAAAAAAAAAAACTTACTCAAAAATGTAATTAAAAAAAAACAACATTACTTTGATGAAAAAACCTTTATTATATTACATTCACTGCACACCCCACATACAGTTTATGTTTACGTTCTATTAGTTAAATATATGGTCATTTTAGTTGACTTTCTTTTTAAGAAATTTTATTCTAGTTAATATTTTTATATTTCTTAACTGAGATAGTTTTAGTATTTAATTTATAAAATCAAACAGTTTTGGTTATGATAAAAAATAATTAAAATTTAAGTACTTCATTTTACAAGTTCATTTTAACAGTCCTAATAGATAATATATTTTTTTTGTATTGATAATAGTATCATTAACTGCTATATGGAAGTTTTCTCCATATTAATTAGTGTTATGTATTAATTCAATTCTTTGTTAACTTCTACTCTTATTTTCCGTGTATTATTTTTTTTTCATGAATTCCCATTTATTATTATTGATTGTAATTGTTTTTTAATTATTATATATTCGAAGAAGTATTATTAACATATTCTTCTTATAATGTATTTTTGTTCTGATCTTATGTTCGAAAGATAGTATCGTTGGGTCAATCATTGTATTTGAGGTATTGTCTGTTTAGAGGGCTTGTTTCGATACCGTCAATATAGTTCCACATCACTTAGGAGTCAAGGTCAATGAAAATTTATATATTTTTTCCTTCTCCAAAGCATGATAGAACACCGACCTTCAAAATGAGCAATATCTTGTGATTGACCCTAATGAAATTATCTCTTGAACTTTAGGTTAGACCAATTTATTTTTTTAATATACATTTATAATTATGAAAATAAATTTGAGTTTGATTATATTAAAATTAAATGAATGAATAAAATTTTGAGTTTTAATTGGCTTAATTAATTTATAATTTAATCATATTTTATAGTGTTTTCTTAAATTTAACTCTATCAATTTAATCTTAAATAAGACAATTAATTGAAAAATAATAAAAACTCATGAAAGTAGAAATATTTTTACGTAATTTCATTAAATATTACACCATGTCATTTTTAAGTATCACATTTTGAAAATATTTTGTTTGTATTTATATAAAACAATATTAATTAATAAGTCATATAAATAAGTTATAAGTGCATATTAATTATCTTTCTAAACCAACATTTTTTTCTTTCTTATTTCTTCTTTTTTTTTTCTCTCGCAACTTCTTTTTTCTTCCTTCTCTTTTCATTTTCTCTCTCATATCTCATCTATCCCAAAATTTTATCATGTCATGCTGTAGATGAGGAGTCAGGTACATTTCTACCCGATCAGATTTTCAAACAGAGTAAGTTTGTTTTTACTCTAAAAATCTTTATTTTATGTTTTTCTTTATGATTTAGTCATCAATCTTAACGAGGCCAGTTGAGAAAAGTGAGAAAAGTGTTTATTTCAACTTGATTAAGCTCATACTAAAATTTGGTAATGTTGGAATAACTTTATGTAGTTCCTAAATGTTGGAGTGGTTCTCCTGATTGAGGTAAAATTTCCTTCAGAATAAGGAATTTCAAGTAAGGGAACTAACTTTAATTTTTAATAGTATCTTAGGCTAAAAGATCTAGATGTGGAGGGGACGTGGTCCTAATATTCAATTTCTCTTGCATGGATGTTGTTTGTTTATATATTGTGTTGTTTGTTAATATACATTGTTTAAACTTTAAAAATATTAGATTTTGGCACTTTAGTATTTAAGTGTTGTTTTTTAATGTTAAATAGGTTTTGGAATGTTGCAGATTACATTTTGAATGATATTGTATGATGAAAATTGTATGGAATTGAATTCATATATTTTGGATAATGTATGGATGTATGGACATATGTTTGTTTGTGTATTAAGTATTGATGTTTATATGGTAATAGAGATCTCTAAGTTACACTAATGATCTAAGCAACATAGACTAAGATATCAAGTGGTGAGAAGCTGATGGGGGAGTTCATGCACACCATGACATATGAGATGCACGGCTTGGGTTGTATTGAACTTACCCTAATCTTTTCTCTTGAATTTGTTAGTAATATTTGGATCAGATGTTAATCTCTGGTAGGACTTACTTAATATAATTCTTCCGGAAGGCATCAGTTGGTTTTTTTTTTTTTAATATCCTGGATGTGTAGATCCATGTGAGATTTATGTAATTTTTTATGTTGGGATTTGAAGAAAATTGAATAATTGAGAAATTGATCCATGTAATTTGGTTTTCTCTTTTGATTTAATTGCGTATATTATAAAACTTTACTTTCACTAGCTTACCCTTGTTTTTCTTGTTATATTGTGAACTGCGATTATTGTACTGTGTACACGGACAAATGTTCATGATGTTGGTAGCTTCTGGAGGATTTTAAGATGTTGTTTTGAACTTTATATTGTTAATATTTATATTTCTATAAATCTTAATCTTGTAATAAAAATATTTTAAAAAACTCCAAATATATATAGAAATCGGTATAACTTGTATTGTAATATTTAGATGTATTTTCTCGGGTGTTACACATACTATAGAAATAATAGCTTCTCTTTTGTGAAATGTATTCATAATTATTGCAATTATCTCATCTTTTTATTAATATATTAAAAATAAGGGAAATAAAAGTCAAACAGTTGTACAATTAAGTATACATAAGATAATTATAATATTTCAATTATTGTAATTTAAAAATATAATTAAGTATCACAACATGAATTTTTTTTATTAATGTACATTTAAGATTTAATCTGAGTTATTAATGTAAAATAGGATAGAAAGTTGAAACTGAGAGTAATTCATTTCATTATCTCTCTCTTTCTACACACACACACACATATATATATATATATATATATATATATATATTATTAATGTAAAAATAAAAATAATAAAACTTATATATATTTATTAGAGTTAAGAAAATTTATCATTTTATATTTATTTCTATAAAAAAAAGAACTTAAAAAATAACGGAGGAAGTAATCAATAGAGCTTATTAAATTAGAAGTATATTTTTATTAAATATTAATCAATAACATACATCACATTAAATGAGTAGTATAAAGTCCTTGAAAAAGTTATATTTTCATTAAATATTAATCAACAATAAAAACAATATTACAAAAGTATTTTGGAAAGTTTTTTATACTAATTATTGCACTTCTACTTTTGGTTTTTGTTAATCTCTACTAATTATGGTGTTTATGAATTTGGCTGAACATGCTAATTCAAACCTTTATTATATTACATTCACTGCACCCCACATACAGTTTATGTTATTAGTTAAATATATGTAATTTTAGTTTACTTTCTCTTTAAGAAATTTTATTTTAGTTAATATTTTTATATTTTTTAACTGAGTTAGTTTTCTGATTTTATTGTCAAATGAGATGAGGTATATCTATATTGAAAATTAAAAAAATATTTATTAAGATTTAATTTTTAAAAAAATATGATTATTTTTAACTAATTTTCTATAATATCTTTTGTTGGTGTAGATATATACCACCAACTCAAATTTTAATTCTTAGACTTTCAACTTAAGTTTCTTATCACAATCAAAAGATATAAAATAATGGGTTGTTCGAAAATCAAACAATACAAATAATTGTGTTCCAAAGATAGAACAAATACCTCTAACAAGGTTATTAGACTGCGAAGCTTCACTTCCACTAATGCAAAAACTCTGCCAGCAGCTTTGGGTTTTTTATTATTATTTTGTTGTACTTGCTGCACTCCACCAAAATTTGGAGCTCCCAATTGGACACGACAGTCTTTTGTTGCATGACCATACCTGTGACATTTATCACATGTCACATTTGACACTAGATGAGGGCAAAATCTAACAACATGTGGCCCACCACATCATAACATTTGAAACTAGGTGGTGATTGAGAACTAGGTCTTCCACTACTATAAGATTGAGGTCTCAAATAAGGTTTCTTTCTATCTTCATATTTAGGCATGCTTTTAGAAGGTCCTCTCACTTGAGGCTTAGGAAGTCTGCTAGTACTTTTCAAACTCTCCACTACTTTTGCTTTCTCCACTAGAGCAAGGAAATCTCTAATGGACATAGGAATCATCACTTCTTTAAGCTCTTACTTCAATCCAAACTCAAATTTTCTACATCTCTAAGTCTCAGTCATGGTCTGGGTGTAGAATCTTGCTAGGTGTTTGAACCTAGTAGCATATTCGGTGACTGAAAGATTTCTTTGTTCCAGCTGCATGAATTCAATTTCTTTTGCATATCTGACACCATTAGAAAAATACTCCTCTAAGAATCTTACTTTGAAGTTCTCCCAAGTGGCATCTTCTCCTCTGTCTTCAATCATTTGCTTCATGTTTATCCACCGGAATTTAGCTTCTTCAATTAGTACATAAATGACATAAGATAACTTTCTCTCTTCAGGGCATTGAGTAGCTTCAAAGATTCTTTCTATGTCTATCACCCACTGGTACGCTTCATCTGGATTTACCTTCCCATTAAATTTGGGGTTGATTGTATCTCAAAAAATCTTCCAGACTAAAGGTATGGGGTTATTTATGAATTTTTAAAATAAATAAAAAATTAAAATAAGAACACATTGTTTACTGTATTTTTTTAAAGAATATATATTCCATTATGAATATATATATATATATATATATCAATCTTAAAACCATGATTTTAATAGTCAAAGTAATTAACATTTTAATTAAAATGACAATTTAAAACCTAATTAAAAGACAATTTTGAAATTATATACCATAAAATAAAAAATTCTAATTTATGCAGAGTTTTTTTACTCATAAATCAAGTTGATTTATTAGAAAGCAAACACATTTGTTTATAGTGCTTTAACATTTTAAATATGACTATTAGACTCTTAAATTCTCTCCATTCATATAAAGTGACATGTGACATTAGCTTATTAAAATCATCTCAATTCTTTGAGTGACATGTGACAATCTTTGCTTCAAGAAACTCTTCAATCGGAAGATGACAAATGACACAAGGAACTTTAAAAAGTCATGTAGGAGACACCTATGAGGAGAAGACAAGTGACACAACAAAACTTGAAGAGACATCTTGAAAAAAAGAAGGGCGCCTACTTGGAGCACTTAAAATGGCGTCATGTGGAGGCTTGAGAAGAGGCCATGTGGACATTTAACTTACCCTTAAGTTGTAAAATTTAAGATCCAAACTCCTAGACTAATTATTCCATAACACAAGACCCAAAAAATATATTTCTTCTTTAAACTAAAATATAAAGGCTAAAATGAAAAACTATTAAATACAATTGTTACAAGTCTAAAGAAAAATAATATCTTCTATTGTGTCTCTTCTCTTAGCCTGAACTTTGGTGGTGGGATATGTCTGGATAGTCCTTCATCAAGATGTTTTATTGTATCTTTCGTTTTTTCAGCTTTTGTGTTTCGTATGAAGAGGTTGGAATTTTTAAATGGGAGTTTGTGTATATAAGAGATCTTCCCTTTATGTGGTTGGAAAAAGGGGAAAGGTGTTTAAATGTTAAGAGTACATGCTATGTTATAATAGTTTCATATGTAATAGAAAAAGTTTGATATCATCACATATGTCATTTTTTCATCGTTGGTATATCTAGATCTTAAAAAGTAACACTACAAAAAATATAATCACCAACAGATTATTATCCATGGACCTAAATTCGTAGGTAAATTCAACATTACCTACGATTATTATTCTCAAATCTGAATTCGTAAGCAAATTCAGCATTATCAATAAATTATTAGTCACGAATCTCTATCCATAGATAAATTTTACATTCACAAATTTTACCTACGAATCTATATCCGTAAGTAAATTCAGTATTATTATTATTATAATATTACAAATATTAGTAATAATAATAATTGTAACACCGAACCGCCAGACATACGGTGCTTATCTCTTTCTTTCTCCCAACTTCTCTTCTCTCCCTTCTCTCTTCATTTTCCCATACCTCATCTACTCCAAAATATGATCACATCATGTTGTAGCTGAGGAGTCATGGTACATTTATACCCGATCAGATTTCAAACAGAGTAAGTTCATATTTACTCTAAAGATCTCTTATCCTCTGTGTTTTCTCTATGATTTAGTCATCAATCTTATAAGCCAGTTGAGAAAAGTGTTTCTCTCAACTTAATTAAGTTCATACTAAAATTTAGTAATGTTTGGATAACTTGCTCTAGGTTCCTAAATTTTGGAGTGGTTTCCCTATTTGAGGTACTAGAAGATCTGAATGTGGAGGGGACGTGGTCTCAAATTTCAATTTCTCTTGCAGTGATGCTATTTGGTAAAAAAAAATTATTTTATGTTGTGTGGACAAGTATAAAAAATAGATCTTGATAGTTTGGAAGTTAAATATTGTTTTTGATGTTGGAAAGGTTCTTGAATATTATGAATTTTTAAATGTTATGTGATTGAATGATATGTATTATATATGAATGATGAAAATTGTATGAAATTGATGTCATACATTTGGGATATGTACGAGTTATTATTTGATGGTACATTAAGTATGAAAAGTCTATGTTTAACAGAGATCATCTAGGTTCACTGATGATCTAAGTCATATAGACTAAGATATCAGGTGGTGAGAAGCTGATGAGGGAGTTCATACACACTAGGTCCCGATGTAGACACTCGGTATTGGATCTTTGAACTTATCATGTTCTTTGATGTATGGATTAGATGTTAGTCTCTGGTAGGGGCATACTCAATGAGTCTTCCGGGAGACGGTGGAATCATGTGTAGTCAGTGTAATTGAAATGAAAAGTATTATGGATTGAAATGAAATCCAACGATTATGATTGAGAAATTGTTCCATGTAATTTGGTTTGCTCTTTTAATTGAATTATGTATATTATAAAATTATATTTTCCCTAGCTTACCCTTACTTTTCTTATTGTGTTTGTACTGTGATGATTATACTATGTACACGAGCAAATGATCATACAGGTGCAGAGAGCCTAGAAGGTTTTAGAGTTTTATTTTAAGCTATGAATTATAAATATTTATATTTCTACAGTATTAATAATGCATTAGGAATGTTTTGAGAACTCTGAGTTTATATAAAAACTTATAAAACTTTATATAAAAACTTATAGAACTTAAAACTTAATAAGTATATTTTTTGGGATGTTAGTGTATTGATTAAAGTTTGTTTTAATCAGAAAAGAAAAGGAAGTTGATTGGCCATCATCACTTTGTTTTAAATGGAAAAACTCTTCTTATATAAGAAATATCTTCTCGTACGTTTGGAAGACGAGGGAGGTGTATAATGGGGAGAAAATATAAACCCGTGAATTAAGGGAGAACGATAGGGAAATTAAACTTACATATGAAGACCAAAGACAAACATGTAAGGATAGTACCCGGAATCCAAATTATAACTTAAATTGCATAATAATAATATTACACTAAACATCTTCTGAAATATTAAAAAGAATATTCAAAGTACCAAAATTCCAAAAGAGTGATCATTGCATAAACAGTAGAATATCCAGAATTTCACCCTCCAATTTATTCACCAAGTCATCTAAATACAAATAATTTTGATGACTATCCATGTATAAGGATGCTGGGTTTTGGTTATATGAATTCTGAGGGACACTAATCATCTGCTGGTGCGTTTATCAGTTTCCCTCCCATCCAACTTTTCAACATCTGTAGTGCAACTTTTGGTTGATCCATAGGTACCAGGTGCCCAGCGTCATGTACCTATTCGTAGCATCACATAAATAAAGTTGTAACCAAAATGAAAATATCATGTCACACTCAAGAACACAACCCTCAACAACACACACAAACCTTGAGGAAAGAGAGAGGTCCGAAGCTGTTTAGAGACCCTGCTTCTGCTCCATCAACTACAAATTTCACTGTTGGAGATGCCGCAAAAGCCTTTTGGCCTGGCCAATTCATGGCATGAACCCACATTAAATTCCCTGCCAAATGAGAACCACATCACATCAAGAACTCTATAGAAGTAAAAGCAATTTTGCTTCAAATGAATCAAGTAGGCTCACCAATCCAATTGCATATGAGATCCTTTTCCCCAGCATACACAAGCACTTTGATCCCATCCTCGAGAAGACCAGGAATCCCCACTGCCAGATTTTTTATGGCGTCTTGCCGCAAAACATCATACACTGCTGTACTGCATGAAACAAACTTCAAGCCCTTCCCCACACCTAAAGCACTCTTCACGTTCTCCTGGTTTAACAACTTCTCCACGTTGCTGAAGTCATAACACAAAGCTCCCACGCATTTCTTTCTAATGTCATAGTACTGCAATTCCCACACAGCCGAATGCATTAAGCAAACTACATCATTTTTCTCAAACAGCTACTGTTCTTTCAGGATATATAACTTACATTAATATCAGCATCAATGGTCAATATTCTATCGAAGATTTCTTCACAACTATCATATGCATTCTCACAAGTTACTCCACCATGAGATTCTGAAAATAAAAACGCAAACAACATCACACAGTGAAACAATATACATCAGTAGAAAAGATGTTCAGTGAGTGATGAATGGAAAAGAACTCGCTACCGCAGATTTTAGCAGCTTCTTCACAGTGTGGGATTAACTTGCTGATATCATCTGCCTCTTTCTTGGTAATTAGTCCGTTTTCTAACGCAAATTGTGGGTATGCTAGGTATTGAATTGCAGGATATGTATACCCATTACCAATAGCAATACCCTGTCATTATATCAAACAAATCAATAGAAGCAAAACCAAGACAAAGTAATAATTATTTATTATCCTTGCTCAATCATATACATCATATGTAATATAAATTATTAAACTAGAAATAGTGTAAGACCTTGAGGTTTATATGGATTCCATGTTTCATTTTATTTTGTTGGTTGATCCGTGATGCAATTGCAGGAATATAGTGTCCAGCGTATGATTCTCCAGTGATATAAAAGTCATTCTTAACCAACTCAGGATGAGACTTGAAAAACTCCTGACATTATAGTAAAATTAATTCAGTATACACAGCTATTATGTATATTCGGATTAATGGAATGAAAGAAGGGACTTTATCATTGTTACCTGCAAGAAGTCATATAAATCAATGCTAACACCGGTTTCATCTGAGCGAAGGTCATTGATATCAGAAGAGTAACTAAAACCTGTACCTGTAGGTTGGTCAACAAATATAATATTTGATGCCTGCAAAATCAGAAAACACAACTTGTTGATAAAACCAGAAAAAAAAATGGTGTAACTTCATAACACTTTCAATAAACGAAACATGAAAGTTGAATAAAGTGACCTGATCCCAGCCGTATTGATTCCATGTAAGAGACAAGTTATTGGTAATATGAAAAGGACCATTTTCATAAAACAAAGCTAATTCACTTCCACACCCTGGTCCTCCAGTCAACCATACGACAACAGGATCATCCTTACTGCTTCGTGATTCAAATAAAAAGTAGAACATCCTGCATGCCACACAAAAAAAAAACATTTTGCAGTTAATGATAAGTTAGATATTGCATCTAACGAAAATTATATATCCACAAGCATATACATTTTGTATTTACCTTGCAGCTTTGGAATGAGGAAGTGAATAGTAGCCTGCATGGTGACCAAGGTCTTCAACAGATGGCCCAGAATCACCAAGAAACGAGAACTTCTTCTCCACGATCTTACCAGGGACAAAACCTTCATGGTCACCTTCAATGCTGTTGAAGGGTTCCTTTGGGAATAGGTTGAGGCTTCTTATGAGTTTTTCTGCTTTTGATGTTTGTGTTGGGTATGCAGGGTGATGAGAGAAGCGAGAAGTTGCATAGGAGAAAGAAAATGATGCGAACAAAAGCAACAGAGAAAGTTTGGAGAAGGATAGTGATGATGCCATGTTGTTTAACGTTTCTGGAAAATGCGTGCCAATGGCTGTGAATTTATAGCACTCACCTATGCAAAAAAGGGAAAAAAATTGAGACTTTTTATTTGAAAATGGTTTTCTATAATAAAATATTTAAGTGAAAAATGAGAGTGACAATGTATTATTATTACTCATAAAAAAATCATGCAACAAACTTTATTATTTACTTCTTTTGGAGATTTTTTTTTCTTTTATAAAAAAAACAATATTCCATCCACTTGCCCCTATATTCATAAGCTGGCTACAGATAATTTTTTAAACTATAATGATTAAATAGGTAATTTAAAGGTTGTAAATACCAACTTGTAATTATTTAGTTAATAAATACTTTAATAGTTAACAAATATTAATAATTAAATTATAATTATTCAATTAATTAATTATTAAATTAAATTTCTAAATATATATTATTTAATTTTTACTAAGTATTTAATTAATAAATATATTTCCTAATATAATGTTTTAAATTTTTAACAAAATTCATGTTTTAAAGCTTTTTGGGCATAATTTTATCATTAATCCCTTGAGGAGTACATATAATATAACCATTATTCGAACAAATATTAACTTTGTTTACATATAGACATATAAATACCAAAATTTTATTTAGATTGACTTTTTAAAAAAAAATTATGATACAACTTAAAATTAAGGGTGTTGATATGTTTAGAATGTATTAAATTACAACTGACAAAATAATTATTTAAATATAATATTTATAAAAAAATAAATAATTTTAAAATTGTCACATCATATAATTGTTTTTTTCGCTCTGTTGTGAAAGTAATATTTTACTTAAAATTATATTCATCATTTAAGTGTCAGTTATAAAATAAACATGTAATTGGTATTTTTGAATCATATTTCATTCTTTTACATATCTTTTTGACATTTTTATCATGCAACTTAAAATGATATAGATAGTTATCTGCTAAAAAATGTATTACCTTTTTTTGAGTTTTTTAGTTAAGAAATTTCAGCTTTTAAAGTTAACTTTGGTTTGTCTATCTGTTTACAATTTTCGTTTTACTTTACAAACCCTGAAATATATACAGTATTGTGTAGAAAATACTTAAAAAAATAAGTAAAAATAATATTTAGATGTTTGGAAAAAATAATCATAAAAAATGGTTGTTCGTAAGATTTAACCTTTTCATGAAATTTAGAAGTTTCTAAAATCTTAACAGTGGTGGTTGAAAACAACCCGAAAAATATTTTACCTCTCTCTCGTTCCACTATTTGTAAAAGAATTAATCTTTTAAACTATTTGTAAGTTTTTAAGTATACTTCTTTTTTTCAAAATATACAATTTAACTCATATTATGGTGTCTTTTTGCGCTAGCTATATTCACATATTTTACCATTAAAAATCAATAAATAAAAAATGCAAAATTATAACTTTTTAAAATATAAGAAATAAAATTAAAAAAATAATACATGGAACTAAAAAATATAATTTAGCCCAAATGAAAAAAGAATGGCAAGTAAATTCATTTTATCTCCGTGTCCAATATTTCTCAATGACTCCATCTTATATCTAGCTATCAATGTTTTTTTGTATTATTATTATTATTATTATTATTATTATTATTATTATTATTATTATTATTATTATTATTATTAGTGGTAGTATTAGTATTATTTTATATGATAATTTAAAATTATATGCATATATTGTTTTCTCTTAGTTTTCAATAATAATAATAATAATTAAATTGCTGTATATTATCATATTATTGAACTTGACAAATGTTTGTGTATATGTTGTTTAATTAGTTGAAATAAAAAAGTTATTAAAATTGCTATATTGCAATGATGTTTAATTATTATTTTTATACAAGGATTACAATTCTTCTTATATTATTCTAAGGATACCCGCAAACATTATTTGTAATGGATAAATGTTATAGTACTCACCTATTAATATACATAATTGTTTTATTATAACATGTGTGCTTCCTTCTTATTTATTTATTTATATATTGACTTTATTATATTTTAGTTTCTCAAATTTTTAAAAAGATATTTTTTAATCCCTAAACACAATTTTTTAGACTCTAAAACATTCTTTCAAAAGTATTTTTAATCCTTAAAAAATAAATTTAAAGGACTAAAATCTTATTTTGAGTGACTAACAATTTTTTATATATATACCTTTTCAATTTTAGGCCAAATTATAATTTTGACCTTTCTTTAATTTGTTTTTATCTATGATTTTAGTCTCCATATTGTTTTTGGAATTTTATTCTCTTTGATTTATAAAATCTTAATTTTGATCCAATCTTAAAAATAAAGTCTGTTTATTTTTTTATATTTTGATTAACTAAATTATTTTCGTACTAGTATACTTCAAAAAAAATTAACAAAATTATATTTAGGAAATAGGTTTAATTAAAATAGTCTAATTGAAAATATAATAATTTTTTTTCAAAGAAATGGATATAAAGCCCAAATTCCGTGAAAAAATATGTTAATTATAGGAAAAAAATTTGGTGAAAATGTTCAGAATAAAGTTGTAAAACCTCCACAAAAATTGTTTAAAATTGATACTTTTTATATATGTTCGATAATAAAGCAATTACCACTCCAGAGTAGATTTGAACAATTTAAAACATATTAAGATATTTTTGATGTTTTTTAGGGTTAAAAAATTAAACTCAATAAATAGTATAATTTAAAAGAAAAATACTTAATTTGGAAAATATTTAAAACATAATAATTTATTGAATATTGATAGATTTAATTTATTTTCATAATTATAAATATCTTCATAGTTAACCTTCAGAATTATATAAAAGAATAAGCTTTTAAAAAGATTTCTGAAAATTAAAATTAGTAAAACTTACTTTTAAGATCACAATATTCCAATGAAGACTAAAGGGATTGAACTTATCGTCTATTGAAAAGGAAGTATTGAATAAAATTAATTACAACCATGTTATAGATAATTTTGCATAAACAAAAGCTAAAAGATTAAATTTTAAATAAAATTGTAATGATTTTAATAAATTGTTTTTTTAGTCAAAATTGCCGCATTCGTAAATTTGTTTAAGGTCCCGAAAACTCTTGAACAACAATAAAACTTATATAAAATTAAGGGTCAAAATCAAAATTGTAAATTTTCAAAAATATGAGATAAAAATAAAAGAACGAAATATCATATCGAGATTGAAAGCAATCCAAATTGTAATTTAACTACTATTATTTTATTTTGTAAAACATACTCTTTTTTTTTGTATTTTGTCCATCGTGTAATTTCTTTCTGTTATATATGCCTATTTGTTGTTTGTTGTTTAATTCAGTCTCATTATTGGAATCTCGTGGATATCTTTTTTCAGTCTTTTATTTTCATTGATATATCTTGTGTGATCATGGCAAATTCAATAGACTTGAAGATTAGACAGATGAAGAAGATCAAAAGAATAGGAAACAAAGTTAAATCAAGAGAATATCAACTTGAAGGAGTGCAAGGTGATTTTCATCTTCAGCTCTTTCAATTTGCTGATAGTAGTAATGTGTGTATTTCTTTTAAGAGTGAAACTTTGGGATCAAGAATCTCCCAAACTTATCAAATTCACAATCAATATGCCAACAAAAGGGAGTAAGTGGGAAAATTGAAAATACCAAGAATAGGGTTTAAATTAACAAGTAGACAACACATTCTTCTCCATCTAACATTCATTCACAACATTGTCACTTTCTAACAAGTTCACTTGCCACATTAATTGTCTTACTTTCTCAAAATATGTTAATGCAATAAATCCTAAACCATGCATGAAGTTGATATTATCTTGTCAAAGAAAAAAAAACACCATAGCTTGAGACACTTTTGAGAACTTCGTGTAATTACATATGAACCTCTTTCACAATACTATATTTCCCATTGATATTATCAAATGTCTTTTCAGCAATTAAGATATTAACCTGTCAACATCTCAATCTCGCTTACATCACACCAGAGTACAAGGTAGAGGGTACGATATTAGAATACTTGTTTATGATCTAACTTTAGCAAGTCGGGCCCTTATTTCTTCCATTTCTTCCTCATCATCAACACCCTCTGCTATAGCCTCTTCCTGCAAATAATAATGAATTCCATAATTGGTGTTATGTGTGAGGCAAGAAAGAGCCATGTTTATAATGAAAAATAACTATAAGTGAACATACCTCTGAGGCTCCAACACTTTGACCAGGTTGTTTCACCCTTTCTTTCCTCACAGCTTCAGGAAGTTGTGCAGCTGTCTCACCAGCTATTGCAGTCAACACTTTATCGACTTCTTCTTCTATCTCGTCTTCTATGTCCTCGGAATCTAGTGCTGAGTCCACAGCATCATTTACCATCTCCTCGATAACTCCTGCCTGAAATAGACAACATTACTCATAAATACCAATGCATATCTTCTCTAACAAGGGAGGGAAGACATGATTGAAAATGATATTCTTCCACACCACTAAAAGGATTTTGCAGGTATACCTTTGTCATTTCTTTGCTGAACTCTTGCATTGTCACAGCCATTTCGGGAGCTTTCATGAGATTATTGACAAGCTTCATAACCTCAGCACTTTTTGATAAATGTCCCACGGTACGAGCAATTGCTGCATAAACAACCAAAAATCATCAATTTCCACAAGAACAAAATTCTAATATCACAAACCTGTCATGATGACTAGTGTTGATGGAAATATAGAGAAGAGAAATACAGTAAACGAAAATAGGCAAGAAACAGAATAAAAATAGAAGTGTTTGGATTAAGAGAAACAGGGAAGAGAAAGATAAGAAATGGAAGTGTTTGTTTTTTAAGGATGATGAAATGGAGGGAGAGAAGAAAGAAGAGAGTGAAAATGAGAGAATGGCGGCGGTTTGACAGAATAGATATTTGAAAATAAACCAGACAGACCAAACAAAATAAATGTCCTCCCGGTTGTGCGCAGAGAAATATGTGGAAATACACTTTGTAGAAAAAAATGTATGGAAATACACTTTGTAGTGCAACATAATCAATTATATAACACATTTTGTGTTAATAATATATACACACATGCGTCATAATCAATCATCCAAAGATGATAATCGAATATCCCACACTGAAAATCTTCTCCCGCAGTTTTTTAATTAAAACCTTCACCCCTCACACTATAGTTTTATGTTTAACCTCCCCCTCACAAGTGTAAATATAATAAATAATAAATCAATAATAAAATAAATTATAATATAATAAAAACATTGAAAATAAATAATAAAACTATTTTTTAAACTAAACAGTTTTAAAAAATTTAATTGCTACTCTATTTTCTCTCCATTTCCCTTCAAACAAACAGCCTTTATTTCCACTTTATTTCTCACTTATTTCTCTTCTCTTCTTTTCTTTTCCAACTATTTCCTCTCCCTCTATCTCTTCTCTCTCTACCAAACATACCATAAGTGCTAACTGAGAAAAAATCCAGACTCGTGTTCAACTTTCAAGGGTCAACTTCGTGGGGAACCACACATCAAATTGATTATCATGGTCAAAGAGTCATGATATTAAGGATCAATTTATAGCACAGATGTTTTTTCTCACAATTTTATACATTTCTTCTTTTCTGAGCGCAATTTTGTAATGTGGGGCTTGCATACGTTTAATTTCTTTCCTTCCTATTTCATCTGTACCAGACAACCTCAATTTTAAAAACACACTCTATCTGCTTTACCTCCTTCTCAATTTCCATGTCATTTGTATTCTACCAAAAATATCCTCAGCTGAAATCTAACTACAAACCAATTAGACAACGGAAAAGTTGGAATTAATAATATAACAGGCAAACTTGGTAACAACTGCAGCACTGGAATGCAAAAAAGACAGACAGGTCAAAAGACTCAAAACAGAGAGCAGGGGTAGAATAACAGAACAAGTAGTCACAAACAGTCATACAAGTCGAAATGGGTCTTTTTCTTTTTCAACAGAAAATAGGCTTTTCTGAGCACGCATGGTAGGATAGTCTGATTCCAACAATTCTATGCCCAAGATTGGGCATTGTTGCTGACTTGTCATACAAAAACATATTTTTCATGTGGATGGCAATTGCAGGGGACATCATGTAATGCCACCAAATGACAGTAAAAAGTTGAGATCCAACCTAAGGGAACAAGGGGGTGAAAAATCATATATCATGGAAACATAACACAGATCATAAGATCCTACCTAAAATGAAAAGTTATATTAAGGTATAAATGTCTGAAGACGCGTTCACCAAAAAATAAATAAGTCAACCCAAGGTACCAAACTGAAGTTGGGTCATGACCAACAGAGAAGTGAACAGGCCCCAAGAAGTTTAATCAAGAAGAAGACCCAAAATGTGTAATGCACAGAAGAGCAGAAAAAAAGATAAGAGGCTAGCCAAACTTATAAAGTAATGAAAACAGGTCAGTTTCTGCAAACTTGGTAAGATCATTATCAATTTTGAAGATTACAAAAGCAAATCACAAATCATGTAAAATCATTGGAGTTGGATTGGGATCGTTTAGGCCAGAAACTAAACTGTAGAATCATACAATTAATGAGTAGGAATTTCTCCCACGATCAAAATTGTGATTATGCCAGCCATGCAGCTAAAACCATCTGCATGTTGCACGCCGGATTAACAACCTGGTACCTCTCTCCTCTCTACCCCAAAAAACTAAAGACAAGCAACAAATAGTCAGGGATCATTTCCTCAACTAAAAAAACAATCATCAACAAAATCAACTATGTTGACAAATTTATCAACACCATTCAATTACAAGAGATTAAAGAAAATTTAAGTTCTTCAGTTAAGGATCATTTATCAAAAATCTGGTATCAAACATAAGTAACTAACTTAGACAGTCCTTGTCAGTTAAGGCTAATAAAACACGGAGAAACCTACCAACACTCTCTCCAAGGTGCATCGATATAGAATTCATTTGTGCTTTATTTTCATAAAGACGGTTAACAGTTTTCCTAGATCTCACAAGTTCCTTGGCAAGTGCCTGCAAATTACACAAATATCACAATAAGGAGATTTTTTTCTCAAAATACTGACCATATCCTTTGAACCTTGAAATCATAACAGACAAAACATATTAATGCATAGAAGGCCGTAAACAAATGCAAACCAAAAATACTTGATTATTAGTTTATTGAATATTGTGAAGGATCCTAACGAGCCCACCAACGGACACAATCCATACAAAAAGCTACATAACTGTTAGTTCTTCCTCCAATGCTAGCATAATCCAATTGGCCAACCAACAATTGATTAGATTCAATTCCACACAAATATGCAATGCATTAACAGTCCATCCCAAGTTTTTCTCCCACCCAGTTTCCTGCCTCCTTTCTACACGCATCCAACGGCACACAAGAAAATGGTTCATTTCAAAAATATATTTCTGCAACTCATTGCCTACAAATTACAATCTGAATTATGTAATAAAAAAATCAATATCTGAGTTAGTTGAACAATAAAATTAGCTTTATTTAAAATTAGATATAGCATCTTCATATTAGAGAGACAAGACTTATCATAACTGGAATACGTTTCCATGCAGGGGAAGGATTGAAAATTATTTTGCTCCTTCACCTCAAATCATGGAAACATTGCAGCGAAATACATGGCAGACGCATTTACTTGTAGATGATAATGTGGACAAGAACTTGCCTAGCTGATTTGTTTCTTTTATTTTCTTCAAAATAAAAATAACTATGCCATATGTGCGTCAATAAACTCTTTGCTATAGGTTAATACCCAATCTAGGAACTTGGATGTTACACTCTAAAGTCCTAAAAGCTAAAAGACTTCAGAGACCCAATTGTGCAGTCATCTCATCATCTGCTATTATTGATCTTTGTTAACAATCTATACAGACTAAGATTAAAAATGACATTATATGATAGTTTGTCAACGCACTTCAGCTATACACTACACTACACTGGTCATCATCAATTATGTATTCACATAACCCCTATATTTTTTATAACCACTTTGAGGTAGGTTTTCTTTGAAGTAACGACCACAACCACAACTTTTGCTAAATCTAGTTGTTGAGATTGCCTTGTTTCTTTTTTAGATCAGCAGAAGACCAAGAGCAGGTAAAAAAATTGCAAAAAATTTAATAAAGCATGGTTGGCCACATACATACTTCTAGGCGTAATCACTATCCCCCTTATCATCACGTTAAGCATTAGGGACTTGCCCTAAAAATGTAGTAAAAAATAAATTAATATCTTCCACACCCACATTCAACAAAGGGGACCAAAATGTATTTCATGCACTACTCGGGAAGACAACATCAAATATTCTTCCTTCCATTTAGAACCAACTCTGCTCACAGCTTTCGTACTAAACAAACAAATTTAAGAGGTGATATACATACATTCCTCAATCCCTCAAACTTAGGCAAATTATTGCATGAGACAACCCAAAAAAATAAAAAAGCTCACTGGCACTGACAATAGTAAATCACAGAAACAAAATGAAACAAAAGAACACGAAAGAACAAACCTTTGCAGAGCCCATGTCATTCCTCTTTGCGGCTTCTCTGATCGCCTTCTGCACATTTTTTTCTTCTCTCTGTATATCTAATAGAAACCCATGAACACAAAATCAAGAAAACCAAAAAATTATAAAAAGGAATTGGTTAGGGTTTGAAATAGAGAAAGGAATACCGCGAATTTGGCGCTCAATGTTGCGACATTCCTGACGAAGCCTACGCTGCCAATCCCTCAATAGTTGCTGCGGATTTGGCTTCGGCTTTAGAATGTTCATCACCTTCTCCATTCCCACTGATCCCAAAATCGAAAATTGATTTTTCAAGGACCGGAAGGAATTAGAGTTTGCTCACAAAGGCAATTACTTCAAGATCTCTTCTTTTGAAAAATTCTGTGAAGATTCGATCCTATTGAAGCAATCGGTTCTTTGATTATTCTGTGAAGATTATTCTACCTTTTTCCACACTCACACCTCTTCCACAAAATCTGTTGTTCTAACAATTTTAGAAGAAGTTAATGATATATTAAAAACCAGAATTTTTATACAATCACTTTACAAATTCTAATATTAATATTTTAATATTTTTTTACATTATTTAATTGTAAATTTATTATATATTTATATTTAAATACATCACATCAAAAATTATATACCATTCTCATATTTATCAAAACATCATTTTCTTTAAAAAAAATATTTATCTCTTTATAAAGAATTGATTTTTCCTTAAAGGTGTGTTTGGATTAGAGGTTGTGGGTGAGTGGAAGTCTGAAGAAAGTGTGGAGAAAGTTAAAGTGTTTGGATTAGGAGATGTTAGAATGAATGTGTGAAGAAGATTTATTCAAAAGTGTAGAGTGTATTTTAATATATTTTGAATAATGTAAATTGTAAGATTACAAATTTACTTATATAAATAAATAAGAAAATAAAATATTAATTAGTTTAAAGGATATAATTAAATAATTAGTATTATATTATTTAATTTCTATTACATTATATATAATAATAAAGTATATTTTTTGTCCATGTATAAAAAAATAAAAATAAAATGATTATTACTTTTGTACATAATTTTTATAATTAAAATAATTATAAGTTTCAATTATAACTTAAAAAATAATATAAAATTAAAATAAATTAAAAAATAGAATATAGAAATGAAATATGAATTTATGTCCAATAAAAAAATATTAACTAACCCTAAACCCTAAAAATATTATTTACAAATAAAAAATTATTTTTATAAACAATTTAATTTTTAAACACTAATAACTATCTACAATAATTATTAATTTTGTGCTTAGGTTAGTTAATTAAAATAATTTAAAATTTTATTTATAAATAAAATAAAAAAATGTAAAATTTAAAGAAATAATTAAATATAATTTTAAATATAAGTATAATTTTATAATTTTCTATCATTTTCTTCTCTAAACTTTTGACTATGTTTTTAATTACTATAACCTTTTTTATAATTTTTTAATTATAAGATTATAAATTATGTATAACCTAACAAAAGAAACACTAAACATTATTATTATTACTATTTTTAAAATACGTATTTATATCTATAATTTCAATTCATCTGTAACAAAATAAATATTCATATTTCAATATAATATTTTCTTTCAATATAGAATTACACAAACAACTTATCACAATAATTAATTTACTAATATAATTAATAAATTTCTCCTAAATATTCAGATTTAAATTACAAAGTAATTAACATCAATAATTACTTTCAAATAATTTAAACAAATTCAATTCCAAAGAAAATTTAAACATAAATCTGAAAACTAAACATAATCGATTATCAGTTCCCTTCAAAAAGCCACATAATCGATTATCCACAGACATAATCGATTATGCTTGTAGTGCAAAAACTAACATAATCGATTATGTTAGTTTCATAATCGATTATGTTAGTTTCATAATCGATTATGGTCAAAATAACACATGACCCATAATTGATTATGGTTGCAAAAAATTTCCAGATAACCGATTATGTGAGCAAACATGAAGCTGAAATAATCGATTAGGTTCAAACTTAAATAAAATAAAAAAAACGTAACCCAGGGCACACATGAACCACCAAACTCACTCTCCTACCTCTATTCTCACTGAAGACCCTCTCCAAGCACTATATCAATGCAACTCTTTCTCTGTCAAGGCTAGCCAGAT
>Ga0123342_1003420_pt1 | contig 25471 bp, 17 predicted proteins | sample Turbeawhitnodule_FD_89960 | JGI IMG/M metagenome (GOLD analysis project Ga0123342, IMG submission 89960) | Root nodule microbial communities of legume samples collected from Mexico - Turtle bean Mexico white nodule | ecosystem: Host-associated > Plants > Roots > Nodule | place: Mexico: Nepantla... | reverse complement strand
TAGACGCTCCTTTCATTGGCCTAGACGCTCTCCACCTTGAGCTAGAGGCTCCTCCCCTTTGGCCTAGACGCTCCTCCCTTAGCCCTAGACGCTCTTGGTTTGGCTTTGGATGCTCATGTCTTGACTTTTGTCTTTCTTGTGAAGTTGTGCTTGACCCTCTTCCATCAAAACCTCTTCGTATACCTCGCATGAACTTATCGTAACCCTAAGAAAGAGTGATTGTCATTTTGGCAAAGAGGATGACAAGTTGAACATAGTTCCATCCAGGGAGGATGAGTCAGTATGTTGCGATAAATCCTTGGACCCAGAGGGTCCATTTTGTTTCTTTTACGCCACTGTCTTCAAAAAAGTTATTTTACGCCTCCCTTTAACCAATTTTGAAAAAAAATTGCTAACTGAGCTAAATGTGGCTCCTGCCCAGCTACACCCAAATAGTTGGGCATTCACACATGCCTTTTCCATTCTTTGTTCCTAACTCGACATTTCGCCGATTGTGCAAGTTTTTCTTTACTTTTTTTAGGCCAAACGCTTGGGTCGCCAACTATGGGTCTCTTTCAATGGTGTATTTGGAAGAGCTTTGCTCACCCTTTTCCATGCTTTGTATAAAAAAGATTAGGGCAAATTTATGAAATTTTGATGTAACAAGAGGAACCAACCCTTCTGGATGGGTTCCCCTTATATTGGACCCACAATTTCAGGGTGCTCAGTGCCTGGAAGATCTGCCCCCCCACCCCCCTTAAATCAGGAGGTCTGCTAGTTCCTCACGAGCCTGAAGGTGGTCTTTGACACTTCCTTCCTCCTAGGCCAGGAACTCTTTCCCAAAGTTGTAAAGGCTTACACTAGTACTTCCCATTCCTTGCCCTTAATGAGACAAACCTTTATTCCTGTACTAACCATTTGCTTGCTTTTCTTTGCAGAGAGGATGTTGTCAAAGTACAACAAGAAAAAGTTGAAAGAAATGGCAAAGAGGATGAGGGTAGCTGCCAACGTGCCCAAGGATTCCTTAAGACTGGAAGCTCTTATCCCCACTCAAGTCCCTACTGACGACGAAGAAACCACTTTGGGGCTGGTTTTCACAAGGAAGAGGAAGGCAGTCGCCGCTCCTACCGAGCATTCTCACTCGGATGGGCGTGCTCCCTCGCACCATGATGCTCCCTCTGAAGGTCAAACCCCACTTCGGGATATGGTGGTCATCCAAGAGGGCGAGGCAGAAAGCTTAAGAAGACCAAACTTATGGAACCCCAACCTCGATGATCCCTCCTACCTCAAAAAAGTTTTGTTGCGTACCGAGGAGAGGGAAAAACTCATGACCCGCGATGAAAGCTACTTGATTCGTGAGGCCATAAGGCAGTTTGGCCAAGCTCTTGCCATAAGCTGTTTGACCGCTTCTAAGGTGAACAAACGGATAACAGCTGAAGAATTGAGAATCCAAGAGACCTCAAGCTCCGCAAAGAGGTGGAAAATCTGCAAAACGAGCTCCAACATACCAAGAATTTCCAACAAGAAGGTGAGCGACTCTTGGCTGAGAAGACCAAAGAGTCTGCAAACCAAGCTCAAGAGGTTGCGACAGAAAGGGGAAGGCTCTTGGCTGAGGTCGAAAAACTTAAAGGGGAGCTAGCTCGCAAAGATGAAGAATTTGCTAAGGAAAACGAAGTAAGCAAACAAGACGCCGCCCAAGCTTACCTTGTAGGATTTGAGGCGACCATTGAAGAAGCTTCAGAACTCCACCCCAGCATCGATTACTCCCAACTCGGCCTGGGTAAAACCGTGGTCAATGGTCAATTAGTGGAGGAGTAGACTTACTTTTCATTTATATGTAAATCTTTAAGTATTTGGAACAATACATGCCCTTCAATTACAAGTACTTTATTTCATGCATGTTAACTATGACTTTCTTTGCTAGTCTTACTATTTAGCTTTAGTAAATTTCGATTAGTATAAGCTAGTGCATGCCTTGTTATTTAACTTAGTGAACTTCGATTTGCCTAAGAACAACTATTGATCAATTTAACATTTAGGCTTTAAGCCTTAAGTAATAACAAGGACTCAATGCTCAAACTAAACATGCAAAATCACGGGGTTCTCAAGGAACTAACCTTTTAACAAACTATACCCCCTAACCACAAAGAACTGATGCCCATTCTTGACGTACATAGGTGTACTTCACATACTTCGGTAGGGGTCATATACCTTGACCTTTCCAGACATTGCTTCACTTACTCGGAAAGTTGCACCTTCTTGAGTTTGGTCATCTCATACTGCACTAAGAACAATTCATTTCTCACTTAGGGTATCTAACTCTGATGCTCATTAATACACTGACTCAACCCTAATCTATCATGAACATAAGCAGACACTTTCACCGCGCATTGCTTAATCATTCCACAAAGTGCCTGAACTTGGGTGATCGTCCTCTCAACGAGCTTTACTCGACTTATCATACACTTAGACAACTTAGTCACAATACTCATCTGAAGAGTGCCTGAACCCGGGTGGTCATACTGACACCGAGCTAGGTCGCCTTACCTACCTATAGATGACCATTTTACACACAAATAGCCTACTCAGATCATCTTACCGAGAAAGGCCGTCTTACCTGACAATAGAAAATCAACTTACACGTAGAACGCCTACTTGGATCATCTTACCGAGAAAGGTCGTCTTACCTGACAAAAAATTATCAATTTACACGCAAGGCGCCTACTCGGATAGTCTTACGGAGACAGGTCGTCTTACGTGACAACAAATAAGCAAAACTAATGCACCACCTTTCAAGAACAATTTTATCATTAGCTGACCTCGTTAAAAAACCCTTTTAAGGGAAAAAAAAAAAGGTAACCTTAAACATTACATCGTTCAGAAAAAAAGCATTAAAACAAAATGTCTTAGCTGAAATGAAATTTGAGATTCACCTCATTCCATGTTTGAGGTATAGCTCCCCCCCTCTAGGGTTTCTAGCCTGTAAGCTCCATTCTCGAGCACCTTGACTACGCGAAATGGGTCAGTCTACTTCGGAGACAACTTGTTCTCCAGTTGGTAGGGGTGAGCCTTTCGCATCACCAAGTCAACAACCTTGAACCGACAAGGCTTCAACTTGGTCTTTTGCCTCAACTCCACCATTCTCTTTAAAGCCTCAAAATTAATGCGAGCTTGTTCGCACACTTCATCTAGAAGATCCAGATTCACCTTCCTTCCTTCGTTAGACTCTTGGAACCAAGGAGAGCTCTATTAGATCTCTACCGGTATCATAACGTCTGACTCATATACCAAACTGAAGGGCGTCTTCTTAGTTCTCGATTGAGGAGTGGTGTTATAAGCCCACAAAATTCGAGGAACTTCTTCTAACCAAGTTCCTTTAGCCTTCTTTAGTCTCATCTTCATCCCTCTGAGCAAGACTCTATTGGTAGACTCAACTTGGCCATTCGTCTGAGGGTGTTCTACAGAGGCAAATATTTGTTTTATGTCGAGCTCTGAAAATAGCTTGTGCAACTGTTGACTTGCAAACTAGGTTCCGTTGTCGGACACCAAGTGTCTAGGGATCCCAAAACAACATACAATGTTTTTCCACACAAAATGTTGCACCTTTTGAGCACTTATTTGTGTGACTGGCTCGACTTCGATCCACTTCGTGAAGTATTCAATGGCAACTATGAGATACTTCATCTGACGTACTGTCAAAGGGAAATGACCTAAGATGTTTATTCCCCATGTATGGAAAGGCCATCGACTATAAATTGATCGAAACTCCTCGGCTAGTGCATGATGCCAATCAATATGCTTCTGACACTGCTCTCATCATTGTGCATACTTCACACAATCCTCCTTCATAGTCGGCCAATAGTATGCAGCTCGGGTGACCTTCAACGAGTTAGGTCTTCCTCCGACATGACTCCCACAAATGCCTTCATGAAGCTCCTCCATGATGCGGGTACACTGATCCCCACTTACACAAGTGAGGATTGGATGAGTATAACCATGACAGAACAACTTGCGATCTATGAGGGTATACTCCGCCGCATTCCTCTTAACCGCCTTAGACCCCATAGGTTTTGCTGGAAGCAAACTATCAGCTAAGTAGCGTTGGTAGGGAGTTATCCAAGTCTCTACAGTGTCGACCTGTAGGACCTCTAGAGACTCATCTTCCAACAACCCATAGGTGGTCACCCTGGGAACTTTCAAGGTCTCCTAAGAAAATGACTGGTCCCTTCTCCTTTGTTTCAAGCTTACCCCCAAGTTCTCCACTTGGTTGACCTCGGCTGGCTCCCCTTCTACGGTCCTAGGCGACTTCAAGGTCTCCTGAATGACTGACCTCTATCGACCTCCCTTCCCTGAGCTTGCTAATTTGGACAACAAGTCTGCTTGGGAGTTCTATTCTCTAGGGACATGGACTAGCTCGAACGTAGAGAAAGCTGCTTTTAGAAGCATAACATACCTGAGATATGAGGCTAAGTGAATCCTTGGCCTGGTACTCACCCATGACTTGCCTAGTAGCAAGGAACTAGTCACTCTTCACTAGTAAACTCTGAGCACCCAACTCTTTGCCCAACAACATCCCGGCTATCAGGGCCTCACACTCAGCTTGGTAGTTGTTGGCTTTGAAAGTGAACCTCAAGGCTTGCTTGATTAACAACCCACTTGGCCCTTCTAGAATGACCCCACCTCCACTCCCCTATTGGTTAGAGGATCCATCCACCGAAAGGACCCACTGGAAGTCATTAGGATCAGGTTGGGGACCTTCAGATGATAACTCTACCATGAAATCAATATACATCTGGCCCTTAATCAGCCCCCGTGGTTCATACTGCACATCAAACTCGAATAACTCAACTTCCCAACGGACCATTCGACCTGCTATAACGGGCTTCTGGAGGACCTTTTGAATGGGAAGATTAATCATCACAATCATAGTGAAGCTCTGGAAATAGTGGCAGACTCGCCGAGTTGTGAATACCATTGCCAATGCGGCCTTCTCAATGGCTTGGTACCGCCTTCTGGTCCCTGTAGTACCTTACTCACAAAGTAGACCAACTTTTTGACCTTATCTTAATCTTGCACAATGACCGAGTTGATTCCCAATGTGTGACTGCAAAATAAAGGCGAATGGGTGTACCTGGAAACGACTTACAAAGAATAGGGGGACTAGTCAAGTACTCTTTCAACATGATGAAGGCTTCTTCAAACTCACTAGTCTACATAAAACGATTGTTCTTATTGAGGCACTGAAAATATGGATACCCTTTATCTCTACTAGCCAACAAGAATCAAGACAATGCAACCATACATCTAGTTAGCTGTTGAACCTCCTTCACGTTGACAGGGCTTCTCATCCCTATGATTGCAACGCATTTTTCGGAGTTTACCTCTATACGTCTCTCAGTTAGCAAAAACTGAATGAACTTCCCTGCTTCTACCCTGAACACACACTTCTCTGGGTTTAACTTCAAATATACTTAGCTATTATCGTGAATAGCTTCTCTAAATCAGCAATGTGCTGATCTTTCTCCTCTGATGTGACGACCATGTTGTTCACATATGCTTGTATGTTTAGATTGACTGACCTCTGGGGCGAGAATCTTGTCCATCAACCTCTGGTAAGTGGCGCCAACATTCTTGAGGCCAAAGGGCATGACCTTATAACAGTAGCTGGCGAACTCGACCATAAAGGCAGTCTTGTTCTTGTCTCTCGAGTGCATACGAATTTGGTTGTACCCCGAGAACGCATCCAAGAAGCTCAACAATCGACAACCCGAGGCATTGTCCACCAAGGAATCTATACTCGAAAGTGAGTAAGAATCCTTGGGACAAGCCTTATTCAGATTGGTAAAGTCGACATACATCCTCCACTTTCCGTTGGCCTTCTACACCAACACCACATTTGCCAACCACTCAGGGTATTGGATTTCCCTTATGTGATCAACATTCAGAAGCTTTTGAGTCTCTTCTCTTATGATCATACGCTTATCTTCATTAAACATTCTCCTCCTCTGGACTACCGACCTGACTTTCTCATCCATAGTAAGCCTATGACATAGGAAATCTAGGTCTATCCTGGGCATGTCCACGAATGACCAAGAGAAAACATCCATGTGCTTTGATATCACCTCAGCTACCTTATCCTGCAACTCTTGACATATCGATGTGCCGAGCTTGAACTTCTTCCCTTTTATTTCTCTTTCTTGAACATCATCAGCAGGTCTAGGTCGCCTCTCATTGGCGGCTCCAGCCTCCACGATCCCTTATGGCTCTCCCGCCTGAACAATGATTGAGTATGTTCCCCTCTTGCTCTTCAGGCTACTCTCGTAGCATTTTCGCGCCGTCTTTTGATCAAACCCGATGGTAATTATTCCTCCCTCAGAAGAAGGCAACTTCATCACCATGTGCTTCATGGAGGCTACCGCACCCAATCTGTTCAAAGAAGGTCTCCCCAAAAGCAAGTTATAGGTTGAAAAAGCATTAACAACATTGTACCTTATAGAAATCGTTCGAGATGAGGTGCCATAAAAAAAAGTCGTCATCAGCTCGATGTACCCCAGTACTTCCACCTGATCTCCCACAAAGCCAATCAAGCACCCATTGTACGACCTTAGCTGATCGGGAGATAACTGCAAACTGTTGAATGTTGACCAGAACATCATGTCAATCGAGTTCCCTTGGTCAATGAGAACTCTGTGTACCTTCCTTTCGACGGTGACAACAAATATCACCACTTGATCATCCCCGTGAGGAACCACGTCCTTCAAATCATAGCTCGTGAAGCAGAGAGCGGGCTCTAGTGGGTGGTCGGGCCTCCTCGCCTCCAGGGACATCACTGCTCGTGCGTACTGCTCACGCTTAGAAGCAGAGCTCCCTCCTCTAGAAAATCCTCTCGAGATGGTGTTCAACTCTCCATGGACCAGTATCTCGTGTGCTTGGCCCCTGAGAGCAACCTCTCCCTTCGGCTCTTCTTGATCGGCCTCAAGGTATTCCTTTAAGAACCCTTCCTTCACCAAATTCGCTAGTTGGTGACCCAAAGCTATACACCGCTCAACGTCGTACCCAAATCCGTTGTGAAATTCGTACCATACCTCCTTTCGTGGCCCTAGATTCTTGTCAGTCTCATGAGGAAACTTCAGCTTTTCCACGACTCCTGGCACGCCTAACAATTCCTTATAGGATACTCGAAACTTGGGTCTAAATGACAACTCTCCTCTGGCTTTCTCCTTGGGCACTTTTCTCCTGCTGCGTATGGTAGTACCTCGACTGCATTCTGTTCCCCGTCGAGGTCTCGTTAACCCTCAGAGGTCGGGCTTGGCTACTCCCCTTAGGCTTTGGCTGCCTTGAAAATGAGCTGCCACAACCTCCTGCACATTGATGTGGGCAACAACCCGTTGCCGCACCTCGGAGAACGTCTCCGCTGGATTCCTGATCAACGAATCACTAAATAGTCTTGTCGCGATCCCTTGTTCGAAAGCGGTGACCATTACAACTTCATCTTGGGTTTGGACTGTTACCGTAAGTGCCTAGAATCTGTTCAGGTAATCCTTCAACGACTCCCCCTCCCTCTGCCTCACGTTGAAGAGGTCATACAATATTGGAGGCTTGACCTGGTTGACCGAGAACTGTTGATGGATTTGTGTCCTCCTCTTTTCGGTTTTGGTGATGGTTTGCGGAAGCTCCATGGATTGAAGGTGGAACAAGATCCTCCTAAGAGTGATGGTGATCTTGAAGGTGCATGAGAAGTAGGAAATAGAGAGTGGTGAGGCCAACTCTCTTTGGAAGGTGACGGTTTAGGAAGATTAAGAGCCTAACCTAAGAGGTTTTTGGTAAAAAGTGAGAATGGCACAAATTTGGCAGCATTTCACTAATGTCATTAATCTTAGAAAACCAATAGCCAAAACACTCCTTATATAGGACTTAAAGGCCAGATTACAAAGAAGAAAAAGGAGGGAAATTCAAAGTGATGGCACATGTGTAACTGACGCCTATTTTCAGCACAAATGAAGGTAGGTTCTAGAATATTTCCATATGCTAGATGGTCTAGAACTTACGCTCCATTAGGCCTAGATGTGGGCCGAACCTTAGTTTAATTAGAAGTGGGAAATTCTAATTAAACTTAGGTTTATCCTTCTAGGTACCGCTTTGCATGTTTTAACACAATTATAAAAAGAATTAAACTATGCTACTTTGACAAAAAGTAAAAACTATTCTACGCTTGAATTAGGACATCTTGGAACATGTAGAGGTAAGTCTCTCTACCATCAATAGCAGTGTTCCAATCCTCTTCAAGCCTCCTAGCCATGGCCCTTGTGATTGGCCCAATATGTCTTGATGTTTGGCTCTCCTTTGGGTTGGTGCTTGGCCCTCTTCCATCAACTGTTCTCTAAACAATCTAGTGAACTGCTCAAAAGTGGTGATGTGGCCATCGGGGAACCCACTGAACTACTGTAAGGCTGTACCTGTGAACGTGCTCATAAGCATCTTATACTAAACAACGTTTGTTCCTCTAGAAACAATCATCGGGCATTGAATGTCGCGAGATGATTTTCAGGGTCTTCCACCCCTGTAAAAATAATCTTGGGCGTAATGTAGTGTCACGGCAGAGGCTCATCCATGATCGCTTGCGAAAATGGCCTAGGACTATCCCTCGAGGGCAAACTCAACCCTCGTTGGTCACGCTGCTATAGAGTCTTGTCCGTACACTGAAGTCCGAGCACTCTGTCCAGCACAATATTTATTATAATTTTAATATAAACTTAATTATACTTATAATTTAATGATTATTTTTTTAATTATATATATATTATTAGATAAAAATGTAAAGCATAAGGTCATTTTTCCACTAGTAGAAAATTAAAAAAATATGAGGTGTTTATCATTATTAAATGTATATATACTTTGAAACTTACACTTCTTAAAATAAAATAAGTTATTTCAATTTAAACAAACGGTTGGACTTTTAAAAAAAGAACAAAAAATGGATTTATTTGAAAAGAAAAATTAATTTCAAATTTTTAAGTGATTGATCAAAACAAATTTATAGTTCAATATATAACTTATATATGTACAAAACAGTTAAAATAGAAAATTACATACAAAAGAGGATAAAATACACTTAAATAAAGTACAATGATGTTCATTAATCAGAAAAATAATGATTTAAAATTAGAATAAAATAAAATATACATTCAATAAAAATTTATAACTAATTTATGATGCTAACCTATAATTTTCTGATGAACTGACATTATTGTATGTTCTAAAACATATATTTCCATGGTTCAGAACAGAACTGTCAAGTTCTTTTTAAAACAATGCAGTATCATTTGATTCGTATTTTCTGTATATAACAGCATAAAATTTATATACATAAAAGATACATAATTTGGATTAAGAAAGAGAAACCTGAACAAAAAAATTAAAGTTGAAGTTTTAAACTTGAAAAGACTTATGGTTTAAGGGAAGAACCTGAGCAGTGAAGAGAGACAAGGGTAAACAGTGTGTGAGGGAATAAGTGATGATGGACTACACTTACGATACCAATCACCCCACCGTTGGTAAACCCTCTTCTTTTTTCTTCTTTCTCTGGGAATTGCTTTTCATATTTTATTGTTAACTTCCTTCCATCGTTCCCTCTTGCATGTTCATTCGTTTTGGCCACCCAAGACTAAATAAACTAGTAATTAAATAAATGGGCACTGAACCCCTAAAAGTCAAATGCAAAGGAAGGAACTTTATGTGTTTCTTTGCTTTGGTACTGTGTATTTGTGTTTTCTTGTTGTATCTTATTTGTTTATTTTATGACCCTGGTTGAATAAATGAATAAATAAATAGTTTTTTTCAAAAGGGTGATCATGGAGTCTGAGGTTTAGAGTGGCCGACAGTACTTATGCTGCCAAGATTCTTTGTGACATATAGCTGACCTTTTGGTCACCCCTTTTGAATTTTGTTTCATATATATTTTTCTTTTATTTCTCTATATTTTTTTATGAGAAATAGTTTATTAAAGGATGTAGGGCTGTTTGTGGTTTTATTTACTAGTGTTTATACCTTGACAATCCTGCACCGCATTATAATTGGAAATGGAAATAATTTTATGCTAAAATAGGAATCCCATTTGAAGAGATGGAGCAATTTTCAGATTTATAAACTGATGTCTTTTAGTGTGTAGTTGTGAAAATATTTATTGAGGAATGGACCCATTACTCATTTTATAGCACATGATCATCTGTCACTTTCTATATCATGTCTCACTTGGCTCTACAACATCTGATAGTACCACAAGATGTGTTATATATATAGTTAGTTATGGTAAGGATTGTAATAGCATTTATGCTTTCCCCAATTTAAAATGTGCATGCAACTGTTCTTAAATGCTATTAGTTTTATAAAATGTGTTTGGCTCATGCTTCTCATGTTATATGTTGATTAGTATTGATGCCATTGATTTTTGTCAATGCAAGTAAAGGTTTAGTGCATTATGTGAATTTATATCACTAGATCACTGGGAGTTGATGTAAAATGCAAGTAAATGTTTATTGACCACAGAACCTCATGGGATAAGGGATGTAATGGACTTGGAGCATCAAATCCACTATCTGGAAACTGAGGCTTATAGTTCTGTTTTGAAGGCTTTCATTGCTCAGTCTGATCTTCTTACTTGGGTAAATTAATATTTACTCTGAAACTGCTCTCTGTCATCAAGTTTGGCTCATCTTGAATGTGCTATTGCCAATGCCTCTCTTTGCACAAGGTTTCTGCTGAAAATTTGTTTGTGGCTGCAGGGCAAAGAGGGGCTTATGACTGAGCTGCGAAAGGAACTAAATGTTACAGATATTGAACATGGAGAAATCCTAATGAAAATCAATTCCGATGAGTTAATTAAGCAGATAAGGTGATTGTCTTCTTGTTCCATATTCTGATACGTGGATTTGACTTCTCTAAAGTGACTAAACGTATATCACCATTGATTTAAACTTGGTTAAGTTACGTTGTACTTCGATACTTCAATAACAGTAGATGCACTTTTACTTTCTCTGTTTACACATTTTCTCACTCTTGAAGAGCTAAATCTCTGATGCACATTTGTTTTGATTGTTGTTATGAACTAGGATCTTTACCACTTTTGGCATTTTATTTCACAGGGAGCAGAGGAAATTGTCATCTTATGGTAAGGATTATATTAAAGCCAGTGGTCCTCGTGGTGCTTCTGCTTCAATGGGAAATGCAGTGATGAAATTGAAAACTCCATCCTCTGCTGCAATTTATTCTCAGAAGAAGATGTCACGCAGCCAAACATCTCTTGTTTCTATTCCTATTCCCTCTTCAACGCCTGTGAGTCAATCGAGCCTAATACAAGTATTAAATTTGTATTGCGTTCTTGCTTCATCTGGAGTCCGTTTGATGTAGATTTTAGACACTCATGAAACAAGGCCTGATTAATGAACAGCATGTCAAACGTTATTTTGCAGAACCTTAGGAGAATTGATTGTGGAGTTTGAGAATTGATGTTGGGGTCTGAAAGTTAAAATGAGAAACTGTTACTTGTCCTTAAAAATCAATTCTCACACTTCCTAACATATTTACATAAATACCCTTATCATGCATTTGCAACAATTGAATGTAAACATTCTTTTATATAATTTGCTATCTGAAGATAATATTTTCTCACTGTGTCCAAAGTTTTACCCTTTTAAGATCAGCTCTTGTACAATCAATTTGATTCTTTTCACTGATCTTCTGGCAATTTTTTTTTTATGTTCTGGATTTTGCAATTCCTAACACATTCTTTGAATAGGGTTGCTTTTCTTCTTGACAAGTCCATTTGGAACTCTAAAGCTACCTCTGTCTTTTATTTGGCATGTACAATACTTTATAGATTAATAATGTTATGACATATTCTAGTTGGAGGCGGCATACATCTTGTTCACTGATTTATGTGTGTGGTGCTTGCTAGGAATCAGTTTCATGCCTGTTCTGCTTCTGTTTCTTTATAGTATTCCTGTTTGGCATTTTTGTAAACTGAATCTTAGGTGTGCCCAGGTCTCTGGATTAGTTATTAATGATTAACTTTCCTGGCTTTGATAGGAGTAAAGAGGCAAAACTTTTGGCAATGTTCACTTTATGCTACATTTTTAGTGCATTGGGTTTGAGCACAACTTGACCTTTTTTAGGTTTCTATGGTCCAACACTTGACCTAAGCATGCTGTTAAGTATAGTTGTCTTTTATTTGATGGTGAAAATGCAAATGCCATTTTTTATGTGGTTTGACTGGTTTCCCTTGTAAAATTATGTCGAGAGATTCCCAACACATCTCTCCATTAATTTTCTCCTCTTTCTTTTATTTGTTTTCTGTTTGGTCTTGGGTTAAAGAATATTTCATGGCCTTCATTAATGAATTCCTTCTTTTATAAAAAAAACTATTCTTACTCAATTAGTTTTAAAGTATGTTTTGCTGAAAACTAGTCCTCCAAAATCTCCCAGTTCACATCATGCCTTCATTTGGTATATCTCATCATTCAAAATTACATCACAAAAAACTGTTGAGCCTCAGGCTTATTTAACTGTGATTTTGTCTGTGCCAGCCAAAATTTAATGATGATCCATTGACTGCCGAATTTGTCCATGGAAAAGTTCAACAATCTATGGAAATGTTCAGCTATAGTGTTCGGTTACCACCTGTTGGTGTAGGGAGAGTACTGAAAGGAAAGCATCTGTTGCAGAAGGATCTTTACAGATCTCACTCTGCCAAGTTCAAGAAAAGATCTGATTTAATTCAGCTTCGTCCAACAGATAGGGTTATTCATGATGTAAGCAAAATCTTTATATGCATGTACATTTTTATTGGCTTTTCGGTATTTTCATTTTCACTCGCTATTCATGGAACTTATAGACATGAAGAGATAACCAGAAAACATACTTTGTAGTGCATAAAGCCATGCTTAGATGTTGATCATCATCGTCTATAAAAAATTCTTAATAAATCCATTGTATCTGTGGATGTAATAGCCTTGTCAGTGTGTGCAATATGATTTTGAAATATTGGATTGAATATCGAATGGGTAAATACAGTTTGAGGGATATGGAGTTAAGAATTCCAGAAAATATAAAGGTTGTTATTTGATTCTGCCTTTTTTATAAGATAAAGTGGTTTTACAGGGACATAAACAAGCTCTGCTTATTCATTTTATTGGATACATCTTCAATAGTTATTTATCATCTAAAGATAAAGGGAGAAAATTAATATAGAAAAGGCACATTACTATATTAATTGTTCCAATGTCTATAATTCTGGAACGGATAATAAAATGATAAACTTTAACCTTAATAAATCATGGGGTAAAAGGAACACTATTATGATTTTTAGTTGATAAAATAAATTGTGAAATGCATTGGTAAAGCATCTGATATAAGTATTGACATAAACCAATGCATTATAATGCATTGGTAAATCCCTGGACTTCATATCTGATTATCTTGTATAATTTGGCCTAGATAAGTTTAAGTAAATCTGTGAGGTTGCTATTAATATTCGTCAGAGTACTTATGTGGATATAATTGAGGATTTTAGGTGACATGTAGGCGGTCATAGCTTCTATTGTAGACTTTTATTGTGTTCAGACAATGATTTGAAGTTATCTGAGATATGACCAGTCTGGAAGAATGATAAATTTTTTTAAGATAATGATAAAAATTGTGTATACACTTCTGTTAGGTTGTTTCTTATTACACTTTGATTTTATTAAAGAAAGAATACAGTTTATAAAGTTTGTTGCATACCTTCTAGTTTGGAGCGTAGGAAAGTGTTCTTATTGATATTTTTTTGGATCTCATCCTATAATCTTGCACCAACATTGAGTACTTTTTATTAATATTAAATAAAAAGTGTAAATCAGGGCACGTTCCTTTCCTTCCTCTTCCTGTTTTTTTTTTTTTTTTCTTGTTTTCATTTGTGGGGAATCTCAGCCTCTTTTATTGATACAATCTATTTCTGGGGTATACCTGATAGCTGCAATTTTTTCCTGTCAGGACCAATTTTCTAAAGTCATTCAGTTAAAGCCTTTTTAGCAACCTGAACATGCATTATACATTTCTTTTTGTGATATTACTGCATTCTACTGCACATGTAGAAACAAAATTACTCAACTGTAATATGCTGTCAGAATCAGAAGGTTTTATGCCTAGCAAAGGATTTTCCTTTTCTTCTGTTGCATTTTAAAGGGTGCTAATTTTTTCATATTCAACATTTTACAGATTATATTGATGAGTATGAAAGGGTAAAAAGTGAAATATACTGTAAGGTATTGGAATATAAATATTGTGGCGTTTAAGAAGTCTCATTTCTTAAATGAAAATTTGTAAATTACTGAAAACTTCACATATTTTTCGTCCATGGTTTCTTTTTTATGATATGAATGATTCTTACTCAATGAGTTACTGAGTAGGATCTTTTTTATGTTATTTTTGGCAGGTTGAGAAGATGCTTTTCAGTAAAGAGAAACCTGACCCAGTTGATATTGAGATAGCAAGAAGGACTCTTAGGGTACTGTCTTTCTATTGAGATGCATTAAGTTACCTTAAATATATGTCTTCACTCTTTAGACAATTCTAACAAAGTGTGTATCATATTAATATATAATTTGTTCCAGGAACAAGAAATAGATATAACTGAAGCACTTGGTAAAGTGAAGGATGTGTTAGAGAAGAGGGGTAAAGATACTTTGCTAATATTCTTCTTCTGTTTCTTCTTTGTCTATTTTCATGATTGTATGAAACATTTGGTTTTGGCAGGTGATGCACCTAATTAAATGCTGCATTATTAAGTCTCCACAGAATACACCTGGAGGACAAAAAACTGATGATAAATGCTAATTTCCTCAGACTAATTGCTAATGGTAGGTTGAATGAACTTGGGGAATCTTCTGATCTCTGTGCAGTTAGGGTGATGATTTCATGGCTTAGATATGTAACTTTTATACTCTGATTATAGAGGCTGGATTGGTTCACAGAAAGTATCAAGTAGTAGCTAACTGGTGTGAAATGAAAACTATAACAAACACCTTATTTAAGTATATATACTGTTAAGTTAGAATCCAATCTCTTCCCATTCTTCAGGCAATAGTTCAATATTTGTTGTCAGTTGTTAATGCTTCACAATCAGAAATTGCATGCTAGTCTAAATCATGAGGTTATTGGTCTTCTAATTGTTTAAGAGCATTTGTTTTGTATATATGGATATGAATGTGTGGGTTGAATAATTTGTTATTAGTGGGGGATGAGTCTCTTTGATCTTCATTTTACCTGAAGTGATAAATAGTACTAGATACTATACTTATTTATTTATCAGTAAAGATGATAGAACAATGATAAGTTTACATTCCAATGAATTTATAGAACGAGTTGACATACAGTATCTTGTTTTCTCATTCATAAAAACTTATTTGTTCTAATTTTTCCAAAATTATAAGTAGATTCTACTAAAGGAAATTGTGGTCAAGGAGTGACAAACTTTCTTTTCTGCTTTGTTTGGTGAACAAGTGGAAAGTGGAACATTGATTTAGAGAAAAAGTAAAATGGTTTGATTTAATGAAAAGATATTAAATTTGAGTAGAAATTTCGTAATATGTGATTGATTTGATTGAATTAATAAAAGTGATTAGGTTGTTTTTTTAGTATAATGTAAAAATTGTCTTTATATATACTATTTAAAATGTAAACATTTTTTGATAATAAAAGCTAATTGAGAAAATGAAAATAAATTATTTTTGAAAATATAAAGGATATAAAATGTTATTTATTAATTGTTGAAAATAACTAAAAAAAGTTAAAGAAAACTCAATAAATAGAATTGTTTTAAAAAAATTAAATTTTGAATATAGAGGTAAAATTAGTAATATATCAAACTATTTCTATAAATCTACTTTTCTTTCTTGTCTTATACTTCATTTTTTCTTTCAAAATCTTTTCTAACTCAAACTTAAGATATCGCTGTTTAAGTTAGAATATTTTAATGTAATTAGAAGAAAAGAAAATTGAGAAATAAAAATGCGAATAACAATGTATGTTCTTTTGTTTGATTAAAGAGAAAAAGAGAAAAAAATATAATGGTATTTTATAGAAAAGAAATTTGAAAGTTTTCTTTTATTCATTTTCTTTTCATTTCAAAATTTTAAAAATTATTTCCTTTGTTTTCTTATCTTTTAAACAAATAGAGGTAAGAGTAACTATGAATTCCTTAATTTTGTTGTTTTGTGTTCGTTGTTACAAGATTAGCTGCATGTGTCATAAGTTTGATGACTATGGTATTAAAAATCAATTGAATATAAAGGGTACTAAAAAAAAAGACTTTAAAAGCTTATTGAAGTGGTCATACCTTTATTATTGTGGTGCAATTGAATATATAGTTTTAGATAAGAAAAGTTGGAATGAATAAGAAAACAAGTTATTAATGTCTACCACAAGTAATGAATGGTATTGGAGCAATTAGTTGGCTTGATTGTAAATGGCCATAGCAAAGATATAAAAACATAAAACTAAACAAATTTTTGGGCGTACTTAGATAGATAGTAGAGACAAATTCTCCATGTACCTCCAATTCTGATACCTCAAATTTTTTAAAATATTGGAATTGTTCATTCTGATTTTTACAATTCAAAATAAAAATATTATATTTCGAATTTTACAATCCAAAATACAAAATTTTATATTTTGAATACAAAATTTGCATTTTGAATTATCTAATTCAGAATATAAATTCGTATTTTGGATTTTACAACCAGAAATATAAATTATGGTTTGTATTTTGAATTATAGAATTTGGAATACAATGTATTCCAGATTCTAGAAAAATTATAGAATCTAGAATACATTGTATTATGAATTCTATAATCTGAAATACAAATTTTGTATTTTGAATTCTAAAATCCATAATATATTAAATCCATTAATTTGTATTTCGTACTTTGCAATTCAAAATATATATTTTTTTGCTTAGATGGTGAAGGTGAGGGGCTGCAACGGCAATTGCGTTGAACACGGGAGGTGTCGTGATAATGGCACTAGAGGTGGCATTTACCGTGATGGTGGCGTTGGATGTGGAGAGCTACTGTGACGATGAAAGTTGGAGTTGGAGATTGATGTAAAGGGATGCTCAATAGAGAAGGTGAAAAAGATGGTAAAATTGTCATTTCGCTTCTTCTATAGATGTGCATGAATAAGGCATGAAGGTGCATAAGTAATTGCCCCATAATAGAAGGATTGAGAAGGTGAAGGGTGGGAGAAGAAGAAGAATGATGGTGTGGTAATTTGCTTGAATAGTTTAAGGAGAAGAAATTGTTTAATGTGAAAACTAATGGGAGGAGCAACAAGAATAATATTTTAGGATTTGGGATTAAATGGTAAGTGGGGTTAGGATTACACTAATCATGTCTGATCCTGAATCCAAATATTTTTTATCACGTTAAAATGAACCCGAACTCAACAACTTCCTTTTTATTCATCAAACTCGGGATGAGTGCAAGGTTGATACAACCCAATTAGACAAGGAGATAACCAAGGACACAACAAACACCTCACAATTAAGTCAGTCATCTTAGCATCCAAGACAAGATCCCATCAAACTTCAGAAGGACCTCAACAGAAGAAGAACTGGACATAAGCCAGATTATTATGTTCTTTCTTCTGGGCTTTTTAAAAGGCAAGTTTATGTAAATAAGTTGGACCCACTCTAGGATCAAAATAGAAGAATAAGCTAGAGTACGGTGTGCTTAGTAATTTGAGCTTGTGTCAAGCCCACCTTTCATGACATGTTCACTTAGGTTTAGGGTTTCTTTGACCTACCTTTTAGAAGGTTTCTCACAAATTACACTCCTACGCCTCTCACTCTTGCTCCCCAAGTCACTCTGTCCTATATAAAGGGTGTCTTGCCTCATGTATTTTACACATTGAATTTTGAATAGAAAAGAAACTCTGTCAGAGTGTTTAGTGAGCTGAGTCTCCTAAAGGTTCTTGGGTCTTATCTTGTGAGTATAGTGCACTTAAACTGACAGCTCTTCACCACTCATATTGGAAAATCCCATCCTTTCAAGTGGAGTGATCCATCTTCCATTCCATAAGCTTTCTATCATCTTTCTCTTTTTCTTTCTTCCATTATGCCTTCCATATTTCCATTTCCATTTGCTTATTTGTTCTTCATTTTTTATTCGGTCATCATCTTGCTTCCTTCCATCTTATGTGCAATCTTAAAATCAACTCAAATCAAAGGTTTTTTGCCATCACTATTATCATGTTAGCATTGTAGGCTCCAACATTCTTCCCAGCTTCGTTCTGGATGAAGTTGTATAAAAAACTTAATGCAAATAATATAAAGAAACATAAGAACTTATTGTTTAAATGTCACCTCTAAAGGTGTGTGGGAATGAATGGAATGTTAAAAGAAGTTAGAATGGTAATAAACAAGAAGAAGACTATTAATCTTGATTTGCTTTTGTCATAGTAATTTAACTTTGAATATTTATTAAGTATTTCACTTTACATAAACATAATTTAGTTATAGCTTATTCAAATCAGAGTTTACAAAACCAATTAATTAAAAAAAATATACATAAGGACATATACTTATATAATACACACACCATGGTTAATGGTTACGTATCTAGGTTTATCATTTTTTTTTCATGTACCAAGTGCATTCACGATAAGAAGTCATAAAACAAATATCAATAGGGTAAACTATACAAAATTAAGATAGTAATTAATAATTTATAGTACAACATAAATCTAAAGACTCTACCTAATCCATTTCAAAATATTTTAGATCAAATGTAGACCTAATTAAGCTTAAAATGGATACAAGATATCAAATACAAAATAAACATCTTTTGAAATAATTGTATTAAGTACACAAATGTGTTCTAGTGATGCAAAAACTCTCCCTTAACTTCTTATTATTTGACGTCTTAATCTACATGATTTAGACCATCACTGAAGCAAGATTATTTCTTCCAAACATAGGTTCCTGTGCTCCATACTATAAGGTACAAATTGACTCGATATACCATCCCATGTATATGACCTCAAATTATAGAATCCAAGCATAACGTATATAATTCAATGCATTCCTATATAATTATTTAAATTCAACCTCAAATGACTAAAACACACACCCCACACACACATGTAAAATACATCAAGTTAAACTTCAATATACTTCCAATTTATATTGAATATATACATAATATACATCAACGTTCACATTGGGATCGAAAGAAGAATTTTTTCAAATACAATTTAGTCCAAGACATAACTGAATCAATCAAGATAAAATATTTCCTAATCTAACGTCTAAGAACTATGTGAACAAAGGAATGAATGAAAGCTTCAACGATCAGTATCTGAACCAATATATAAAGACCTTGAGGATGAAGAACAAAACGATGAAGCATATGAGCATACCGAGATCATTACATTCTTTCTAGTCTTGATTGTATTAGTGTTCGGAGAGAATATTTCATATATGCTAGAGCATTCATAGTTTGGGGAGTGAACCATATATTGTAAATCCTTCGCTACGTGAAGTTTATCTTGTGAGCTTTCATTGTTTGCTCTCTTGTCGAGGATGTTTTCTCATTTATTGAGAGGTCTTAATCTTAGGAGGAGATTAGAATTACTTGGAGAGGTGTAGAATACTTGTGTACGAGAGAGGTAAGATCAACATTTCTTATGAAAATAATTATCCTCTTTATTTTTTTTTTGATCCTGCCGGTTGACCTGAGTGCAAGAGTCTTGCCACGTCAAAGATCTCTCCTTTGGATCAGCTTCGCACCACGTAGCTTTTGCTCTTCACGTCTCAATTCCTCGCAAGAACCTGAAGAAAACAAAGTGGCGCCTCTGCGGCTGATCGCGCTCCGACGCTCAAGTCAGTGGAAGAATCACCAAAAACTCAGAGAGAATATCTGAACTCAAGGAACCATGCGTAGTGAATCTCAGTGTACTAGAAAGTATTCTAAAAGCGTACCTCAAAAGTCTGTTAAGCGCTCCTTATATACCTGAGCTTTTCTCTCTCCTGACGGTTACACCTCCAGACACGTGGCTCGCATCCAGCTGTACACGTGTCACCATCTGGAGCTTCCACAACCTGAGCGTCACTTCTATTCTTTCCGTCATTCGACTAAGTTATCCACGCAGGGAGTAACTTGATGCATGGCTTTCCTTGGAGCGACCCCTTAAGTGGCGAGTACTGGGTGCCAACACGTGCACCATCACTATGGTCTCGTCTTCCATACTTGTACCTCTTGGAAACCTTTAAATAAGCTTTCCTGATCGTTCGACGATGTGCCCCTCTCGGCGGTGTGTAAACCACCCGATCTCCTAGCATTCCCCGACGATCTCTAACCGCCCGATCTTCTAGCACTCTCATACGGCGACGGTGACACAACTCTGGTGACCGTCGGTTACACACACTAGAGATCGGAGAACGCCAATTCAGCGATCGGCGACTATACTAACTTCCCGATTTACTTCCCTTCTGTCAGCCAGGTGTCCCGTTCAACACGCCTTTATTATCGCTTGCTGCCACGTCATCACACCCGATGACCTGATCGGTACATTTTTCATTGTCTCTTCCTCATTTATTGTGATCTTTGTAGGAAAATATTTCCAAAGATACTATCTAAATTAAATTTTTAATTCTATCTTTTAAAACAAGTCATTCATTCATTATATACATTGATATTAATCATGGACACTTAATATTACTTTTTTATGTTCATACAATGAACCTGGATTTTCCAGATATTATAGTAATTATTAATATTAAATTCACTAATTATGGTATTATTTCTTTTTATAAATATTTAATTTTATTAAAAATTTCACAAAATTAAAGGAGGAGTGTATATTTTATTTAAAAACTATCTTGTTAAGTTAAGAGGAGAAACAATTTATAAATTAAACTTATGAAATAAAATTTCTTTAATATAAATTTTTGACCTCTTGGTTGAAGATAAGGGAGAAGATGGTCCACATTTATGGTCTTAGTGCTGAATCCTTTACATTGTTTGCCACATCATATTTGGTGCATTGTTTACTTTGACTTATAATTATGTCATCAAAAAGAAGTTTTAATATATTGAAAAGGAATATTTTTTATAAACTGTATATCTATTACATAGATTTCTTAATAATAACTTTTTTTATTTCATATCATCACTAACGATCATAAGTTATAATTATTTCACGATTTTTTTTTGGTATAAATGTAGAATAATCCACTTCTTCCACGTGCAATCTGAGTTGAATTATTGAAAGAATGATGAGTTGAGAGGATAAAAATTGTGTGGCTGTGAGATAAAAACAGTTCACAAAATAAAATATTAATTTGTAGCATCAAATTCCAATATCTATGGCCAATTGTGTATTTTAGGTAAAAGACAACATTCTCTCCTTAGATGTCTGTAACCAGAAAAAAAGAACACAAAGACACAGAAAAGTGTTGATGATTCAAAACAAGAGTATAGTGTATATCAAATTTTCCATGATGGATCAAATAACACTATCCATTATAAATACATCTTAGGAAATTTCCTTAACTTATTGGAAATCTTAAGGTGAGAATGAACAAAAGAACAAGTTACAAATGTATCTTTGTTATTGTTCTTGGGAAGTTTCCTTCATTAAACTTATTACACTTTCTACCTCCATGAGTGCATGAATATTGAGCCACAATGGTATTCTTTTTTTGTCTCCTTTTTCTGTCCTCAATTCTACTACTCCTTCAATCCAACAATATCATCATTTTTGTCTCCTTTTTCTTATTTTTTCCCTTAATTATAGTGATGCTTATCAATTACTCCTTCTATTCATATATAATGAAAGAAAATTTGATCTTTTTTATACTTTGTTTTTAAAACTTTAAGATAATGTATATATATATTTTAATTATACTCTTATTTCCACTTTTATAATGCATTAAAAATTGTTTGAGAGAGAAAACTAAAAGCTGTATTGTGTATAATTGAAAATAAAAAAATATTAAATGTTTTTCTTAATTTAGATAAAACAACCTTGAAAATGCTTTCCCACACTAAATTAATAAACTTATATATATAATAGTTTTATATAATCTTATAAAAGGTTATGACATTATCCTTCTAATGAAGACAACGAAAAAAGGAACAAAATAAAACTGTTTTTACAACGGACACTAGAAGAAGCTTCATTCACCATTAAAGTGCTTTCGCACATTAAATAAACGCTTTTCATTGAAGCAACAAAAAATTGTCGCCAATCATTGCTCGTCAACTCATAACAATAATTTATAAGATTAGGAATATATTTTAACTAACTTTTCTGTATGTCAATAATTAGAAGGAAAATTGGAATCGACTTTTATATAAGTTAATTAATGTCTGTGTTAATTTTTTAGAACCTTTTTTGTATGATTTTTAAAATTTTAATTTATTTATAAACTAACTAAAACTTATGTAAAGGTCTATTTTATTTTATTTTTAATAAAAGGTATTTATTGGTAAATCCAAGCATATCTTTTTAATTTTAAATATGATTTTGTTAGAATATAGATATAGATATATAGAGAGGGGAGGAGAGAGAGTAAACTACAATAATATTATTTTGAGTATTTTTAAATTATACTTATATCTCTGTTTGTTTTCTTTTACAATTACAATTACAATGGTTTAAGTTGTATTTTAAAGTTTAAGAGAAGTGTGCAAAATATTATGTCTTTAAATCAAATGGAATTTTTGTATCAAATTTTAAAAAAATCGGATGTAAGATTAATCCGAAAAACCTAGGAGATGCTAATGTGATTTTATTTTGTTTATAAAATATAATTTTTCTGGAGTTAAAGTATGATTATTAAAAATAAAGTCCAAGTTGTAAATATTTAATGTAACCATAAATAAATATATGACAATGTGTAATCCCACTTAAACTGTACATCCATTAATGGCTGCGGCGGAACCAGAAATATTTCTGGTAAAGACAAGAAAAATAATCTATAATATTTTTATAAAAAAATATTATATATATTTTTATAAAAAAATATTATATATATTTTTATAAAAAAATATTATATATATTTTTTTCACAAATACATAGTTTCAAAATAAAAGTTATAATTTATTTTAATTTTTAAGTTCGTTTAAAGTACCTTTAACACCTATTTAATATATTTTAAATAAAAAAGCTAGTTAGATATCTACCTGCAATACTCTTATAAACAATTACTTCTTTTAAAAATATTAAACTTATAATTGTCACTTGGTCTCGCGACGTGTTAGAATACATTTAAAACAGTGAAAATAAATATCACTTAAAGCAGTTGCATAGCCTCTCTGAGAATCAGAGGCACATTTCACCAAATTTGAGTAATGTCCAAGAAAATCAAGGAACCTTTTTAAATATAAGTTAACACTGATATTTGATAGATTCAACCCATAATAACGGAGGGCCCATGACCAAATACTATAAAATAAATCTTCGAGTAAGATACGCTTTTATTAATTTAAATCTGTTATGGTATTATTCTGAAAATAAAAAGATAGGATTGTTATTATTTAAATATGTTATCATATTATTCTGAAGATAACATATATGATTGTTTTATTTAAATCTGTTATCATATTATTATGAAGATAACAAATATGATTGTTAATATTTAAGTATGTTGTGATATTATTCTCTTGAAAAAAGGCGAAGGAAAGGAGATAAGCCAAAACTCTATAAATAGAGGATGACTCCTAAAAATAAGATAAGTATTATTTTGTGCAATAAATACTAACACTGATATATTTTATACTCTTACCCACTTGATCTTTGGAGTATTGTCAACAGGTTGAGCCCCCTCATCTCATTATGACTTCCACAAATGTAGGAAGTTTTCAATTATGACAAAATTTTGAACACCATTTAGTTCAGGAAGCTTTGCCTTAACATGACAACCCCTCTCGATACCCCAAGGCTTGGCACGGTTAAGGAAGCTTTGCCTAAGAATTGGCAATCCGTCCCGATGCCTAAAATTATCTACACTTCAACTAAGGAAGCTAGTTTAACAATTAACAACCCTTGCCGAATGAACACGACACTACATACAACCCTTCTTCAAGGCAACTTGCTTAACAATTAACATCTGCTGAATGAACGCGACATTACATGCAACTCTTCGACCAAAAAAACTTGCTTAACAATTAGCAACCCTTTTCGAACGAACTCTTCAGCCAAGGCATCTTGCTTAACAATTAGCAACCCTTCTAAAATGAATGTGCAATGCACCAATACGGTTAAGGAAGCTTTGCCTTAAAACGACAATCTCTACCGGTATCCTCAATCTATACCCTTCGACTAAGGAAGCTTTGCCCCCATGAGGCAATCCCTCCCGAATGGTTAAAATAAAGTTTGCTTTAATTAAGGAATCTGTCTTAAAACAAAAATCCTCAACGCCCAACCGATGTTTAACCTATCTGAAACTCGACACAACTTATTTAAATTATATTGATCCAAGTATCATGTCGACATTCAATTTGTTAAAGACTCAACATATTTAAATTATTTTGATTCAAGTACCAGGTCGACATTCAATCTGTTAAAGACTCGACTTATTTAACATGACAACCCTTCTTGATACCCTAAGGCTTGGCACGGTTAAGGAAGCTTTGCCTAAGAATTGGCAATTCCTTCAAATGCTTAAAAATATCTACACTTCGACTCAGGAAACTTGTTTAACAATTAGCAGCCCTTGCCGAACGAACACGACACTACATACTGTTGATCAAGAGTGATCATGTGCTTTGAAGAATCCAAATCCAAGGTGTTTGATGAAAGGCTGGTGTTGCTGCTGTGTTTAGGTGGGATCTGGGTAGAATAAAGTGTGATCCACTCCTTTGTTGAATCTAAAACTGGTGTGATTTAAAACCTTTTTGAAATCAAGAGTTTTTCCAACTAAGTGAAAAACAACCTGTTGTTTTGTCGAATCAACCGGTTGTTTTGCTCTTAGGAGTTTTGAAAAGGGTTGAAAACAGTTTTGGTTTGGTTGACTTAACTATCAAGCCAAAACAATCGGTTGTTTCGTGGTTTCAACCGATTGTTTATTTGAAAATCCTAACAGAATTCAGTTTTGGATGGTGAATCTGTTTTAAATGTTTTCTTACTGAATACGCTCCTTCATTAATTGCTTTGACCAATCTTTGGAAAATATAAATGGTTTGTTTATGTTTTCAAAATGTAAGAAACAATTTTGAGAAATTCAGTTTGACAGATTTGATTATAAGATTTCAAGATTCACATTAAGCTTTGGATTTTCAAGAGAGAGTGGAAAAGGATTGCAATTGTATTCAATTCAGATTGTACTGTGTTTAGGTGTAATCCTTTCTAAACCTACTGTATTTCTGGTGTTGTGTTGCCAATGAGTATTGTGTGTTCTTGAGGTGTTCAAGATCAATACTCTTGGTGTGGTTTGCCAAAGGTAGTGTGTTTCTTG
>Ga0123342_1003419_pt1 | contig 25475 bp, 16 predicted proteins | sample Turbeawhitnodule_FD_89960 | JGI IMG/M metagenome (GOLD analysis project Ga0123342, IMG submission 89960) | Root nodule microbial communities of legume samples collected from Mexico - Turtle bean Mexico white nodule | ecosystem: Host-associated > Plants > Roots > Nodule | place: Mexico: Nepantla... | reverse complement strand
ATTTCTGGCTTTCATTGCCTATTATTTCTTTCTTTAATTAGGTTGTAAAACAGTCTATAAATAGAGACTGTAATCACATTTGTAAGATATTTCAGAAATATATTTCATCTATTTCTTTCCACTGTTACAATTGGGCCTCCTTGGACAAAATGCAACTCTAGACCATATAGGGTGCACATATAAATTACTAAAGTGCAAATAGAAAGCATGGAATGGCAAGGAAGGCATGAAGGTCCACATGTCATCCCCTCAATGGCGAGGATCCCCACCAATGCTAAAAGACCATTTGTCTTCATGGGAATGGAGAGGATTCTCTCCAATTAGAGGAGGATACTTGTCAACCTCTAATTTGAGAGGATTTGCTCCAATTAGAGAGAGTCACTTGTCCTTCTATGAGTGGAGAGTTTTTAGAGTTAAAGTTTGCACCTTGGCTACCCATACAACTATAAATACAAGTGCTAGCCCTCTTGTAAGTGAGTTTTGAATAGACTATTGAATTGATGCCAAATTTCAGCCTCAATTAGTCTCTTAGCTCACTCTTTGCTAGCCTTATTTGTAAGTGTTTTAGCATGGACCTCTTAGGAGTTGGCCTAACCTCTCTTAAGCTTCATTATCTCCATACACCAATAGTTCACAGTTTCTTTCACTCATTTTAGCCACCAAATTCCGCACCCCAAAAATATAAAACAAAAGATACAAAGTCATGCAAGCTAGGATTACATCAACAACTTTCCGGTGATTTTGTTAAGGGATTTTTTAATCCAGGTTTTTTATTTTGTGATTTTCCTTTCAGTTCACTACTTACGAAGTACAAGCACTAGAAACACAACCTGCTGTGTCCAACACACATCTCACTCATGAAAATCATAATACCCACATTGACACACTAAGATGAGACGGTGAGACCTAAATATAACGTTCTTGGAAAGAAAATTGGCTGACACTAGTAACGAAACATGTTTTTAACTATCCTAAAAGAAATTGTTTAAACACATCCTAAGCATCAAAAGGTGATTTAGAGTGCAAGGCGGTACACCTAATGGATTTTGGGGAGGATAGATACATAGTCTACCCTGCACATGTTGCTTCCAAGATTTGAACCTATAATGTCACAAGGCAACAACCTTACTTTTTCACCAAGGCTTGCTCTGTAATACATGCCAAACATAACAGTGTTTAGATATATGGAAATATATCTTGATACGCCAATACCAAAAATATGCATGTATATATAAAGATTAATTTATTTACACAATAAATGTATCCAGTGTACAAGCTTCAATAGTAACTAGTTCAAAAAGATGGATTATATGCAGTATTCCGTATAAATTATGAAGATCCACTAAATTAAAAATCTTTACCCGTGTGTTTGCCTGGCCAAAACAAGAAGGTGCCAAGGATACATCAATTCCACCAACATGTTCCCAAAAATCTCTTTCTCCAAGAAGATGTCTCCATCTATTCCCAAAAATTATCTGAGCCATCAAGTAAGAAATTCAGAGGTATGATTTTTTTAGAAAAATTATGCCCAGCACTATTCATGATGAAGTAATCATAAGTTGTCAAGAAAAGTTAACATGATTGGAATACAAGGAACCCTGGATAAAAAGAGTTATTTTATTTAAGAACTGAAATGGAAAATAAAGTTTCTAAATTCCATAATCTAAAGATTTCCCCTCAAATACAGGTTATGTTTGGTAAATTAGCTGAAAAGGAAACTGAAATCTCAAAAGACAGCTAAAGCTGAAATGCAAGGCTAAAATTTTTGATAAAACTAGTTGATGACATACTTGAAAGTAGTAAAATGGAAAATAAGAACATGATTAATTATTGAATCAAATCTTAATATTAGGTAATTACATATTTGCAATAATAACAAATTTATATTTTTAATTTTTTATAATCTAATTTTTTATATAAATTAAATTTCAAGAAATATTTGAGTAAAAATTTATTCTTCATTATAAATTAAAATAGTTATCATTTCTGAATACAAAATAAATATTTTATTAAAAAAAAGAATAATTAAAACAATAATAAACAACTATAACATTAAATCAATAATCCAAAAAAGTGTAGCAGTAAAAGAATAATCCAATAATTGTAGTAAACAGAGTTTGGACATTGAGGTTTCTATTTCTATTTCTATTTTAAGAGGTAAGATGGTAAAATATAAGTTTCATCTGGGAGATTATTTTGAAACACTAATGAGTAGCTTATTGAAATAAGTGAAAAGCTATTAAAAATGCTGTCTTGCACACAGATGAAATAATTTTATCAAAATTTCATCTATAATCTAGATGAAATGCTTTACCAAATACACATCAGAATTTTCATCATCCAGAGTAAGCAATATCCAAATCATTCCAAAGATTGCCGATTCATATGATATCATTTTCTTAAGGCAACCTAAGTTCAAAGTCAACATATACAACCACAGAAGTAATATTTAAGACTCTGCTTGCAAGTGATATTTTTGCCCACCATGAAATGTTAAGGGAAAACTTGCAAAGCAGTACTTTGTTCCCCAAAAATACAAAGATATAACCATTAGGAATCAACAATATCTGTAATTTAAATTTTCAGCATTAAATGATAAGTGTTACGAAGCAGTTCATGAACTATATATGGACCCTCCTTCCTTCCCTACTGCAACTACAACATCTACCTTCCCTGTACCACAGGCAGCACACTAGTTTCCATTATAAAGACATATAAACCATTTATTTGTTTTATAAGAATAATTTGAACTTACATTGTTAGTAGAAGTCTGAAAGTTGGCCCACACAGAGTGAATTAAATGAACCCTGCTCCGTGGCCCACCATTTTTCCATAGAAACTGTATCAATCATATGGACTATCACTTTCTATTATTAAAAGGGAAGAGGCAGGATAACTTATAAAAGCAAAAAGAAAGGAAGCAACAAGCTCACATTTGCCAATGCATTCAGTTTGTCAGAACCAGGTGAATTTTCATTTCTAGAATTCCAAACCAATGTAATCTGAACCTTTCCTTAAATCATACAAATTAAATGAAGCAATTGTTATTAATTTCCATTAACAATAAAAATATCTATTAACTTGGCATAATGAATGAGTTATAGAAACTAAGAAGTAACCATTCATATATCTTTCAGCTGCAGGAAGAGATGTATTATGCGTCGTCACCGCCATCTGCAAACAACCATTTACTAGTGGTTAATTTCATGAATGCAGAAAACTACAACCATGGACTGAATTCATCAACTACTCTATTGTTATGCACCTGGACATATCGCAAATCACCAGTACCTTCATCCTCAATGTATGGCCCAACTCCTAATTCAGTAATACCTAGATGATGATATTGAGGTAAAGCACATAAAACATAATTATATGAATAAATTGAAGAGTTAAATAAAATAAACATAGTGGTAATAACAAAACAGGGAAATACCCTGTCGAAGCAGTTCCACAGCAGCATTAATATTAGGATGATGAGCTGCAAGCAGAAGACAATATATATAGTGGCTTAATTGACATAATTCCACCTCAACCAAGGAGAACAATTAAAAATAAATAGGAAAGCAAACTACTTTTACACTCACAAAACACAACCAAAGAAATAACAAATGCTAGAGACCAAATTTGACCAAAATTTTTTATCTATCAACATTATTTCCAACAATTTTAGGATAGAATAGAAGAGTAAGATAAGAACATAATAGTATAATATAAGTGCAGGATAAGAAGCAGTAGTCCTATATAATGGTGTTGGTGGTGATGGTGATAATGGAAGTGGTAGAGGAGATAGTGGTGGCAACAACGGTGACAATTACAACAATATCAGTAACAAGATTATAGCAACATTAATGGTGGTGACGTTGAGAGTGGAGGTAACAATGGTAATAATAACATAGTTGTTGTGGGAGTCATAACAACAATGGCAAAACTCCTAGTAATGATAACAATGGTGGAGGAGGTTGTAGTTGTTGTGGCAACAATAAAGGTGGTTGTGGTGGTGGTGATAATGACGATGACAGAAGTAGCAACTGGTAGTCGTGATGGTGTAGCGATAGTTGCTGCAATAGAGATGTGATAAGTACACAATCACTTAGGAAACCCACCCTCAAAGGTAATACTATTAAGTAGGGTAACCAAACACTTAAACACTCCATTGAGCATCCAATAGTTGATATCTCAAACAACTCTCACTCTATAAGACTTAGTCGACTGATGACACTTCACTCAACTCTCTCCTAGGTCAAAACCCTTCATAGGTAGTCCTTTTCGAGGAATTGACAACCAATTCTAATACCAAGTAATAAGTACCCAAGCACTTGGAGAACCCACCCTCAAAAGCTATCTATTAAGGGGGCAGAACTAAAAAACGTAAATACTCCATCGCACATCCCATACGACTCGATGTGGGATTTGGGCACCCTATAATACCAAGTTCCTATCATGATGACATGGAGGTGAAGCAATGGAGTAGTGATAATTGCTAAAGTAACCATGGTGATGGTGATGAAACTAATGGTGATAGTGAAAATGATGGTTGCTACAACAAAGATGATGATGATTATGATGATGATGGTAAAAGCAATGTATATAAGGGTGGTGGCAACAACAGTGGCACGGGTGAGGGAGGTGACAACAACAAGGGTGTTGGTGGTAGTGGCAACAACTACAATGGTGGTGACAATGATAGAAGTGAGGGTGGGTAGTGAGAGAGCGAGAGAGAAGTCAACTATAACTATCTCATCATGTTGTCTTCTAACTAAACTCTACCTAAGTAGAAAAAATTCGTTCAACCAATACGATAGAAAAGACAATAGGATAAGAAAATCATATCTTGTCAGTACACCAAACAATGGGAATTAAAAGGTACCATTTTGTTTTAAACTCATTTTATGTTCTATTCCATTTGAAAATCTGGACTAAATGGAATCGAATCTTGTGAAGGCACTCAAAGAATAACAATATACATATAGTCTCTTAGTTAGGTGCTCCAAAATATAAGTCAATTTTAATTGATTCCATCCTTTTTAATGAAATCATTATCCAAATAACCATTAACTAATTTCAAATAACTCCTTTAACTCACGCAACATCAATCACATGGCTTTCAAAATAAAGAAAGAATATTTTCATTTGAAACAATAATTTGAAATCTTCCATCAGTTAGCACGAAAGATAATTTAGAAATTGAAAGTTCGCTTTTTAAATCAGACTTAGGTGAAGTTAATTAACAATTTTAATTAGTGTAAATTAGTTTGTTTTCCATTTTAACTTATATTTGAGTGTAAATTAGTTTGTTTTCCATTTTAACTTATATTTGAGTGTAAATTGAGTATAAACTATGCACTGTTCTGTTATGGATTAGCAAGAAAGATAATTTAGAAAATGAAAGTTCATTTTTTAATAAGATTGAGAAAATCAAATGAAATTAACTAACATTTAAACTAGAGTAAAATAGCTTCTTAGGTTTCTTACTTATACGAGGCCAGACGCCATATGAATTATGTTTTTTTGCACTATGGAATAACTAAATAGATATAAGAACTATGGACCTTTGCATTGTGGAATGTCAACTATGTTATGAGTACCCTCCTCATAGAGCCCAATAAGAGGCTCCGTTGAAGAGCCACGCACGGCCAATTTCGCACGGCACCTCCAACCCCACTACAACAAAAACAAAACTAAATTAAAAATATTTTTTTTAAAGAGAGAAACTAAAAAGACATTATGAATTCCGAAGAAAACCAACCAGTTTACACGTGTCAAATGTGAAGTCGGAGACGCCGTGTTTCCGAAAGAAATCGGTGGCGTCGTCCAATATAACCGGACGGTGGAGGTTGAACTCGTGCGTGCACCCCGAACACCTGAGAAAAACAATAATATAAATAAATAAATTGCAGTTTTAAAACGGAAAATATGAAATGAGATTGAGTAACTGAGGACCGTACGATTGGAAGTGCGGGCAGTGAAGTGCACACGTTAACGGCAGGGACGGTGGAGTTGAAGAAGCTGGCGTTGGCGTCGGCGTCGGCGGAGGGAGGGCGGTGGAAGCGGTGGCGCGGCAGGTGAAGAGAGAGAACGACGGTGGTGCTGCCACGAGACGGAGGGTCATTTTCTGGCTTGGGGAACAACGCGGGAATGGATAATAAAATTAAAAATTATATTTAAACTTATAGTTCCGAAAATATCTTGATGCTTTACAGGAAGTGGGCCGGAGCCGAGTAACTGGGCTTGAAGGTGAGGCCCAATAGAATCCCCAAGCTTCCGCGCACCATGTGTTTGATTATTTGCCTTGGTTGTTTCAGAGAATAACAAACTTGTGATCGCGATGAGGTTGTACGAGGAGTTGAGAGAGATAGTGAAGATTCAGAAGTTCAGAAGATTAGTATCGTATACTGGGTTCTACTGCTTCGCTACGCTCATAAGCTACGCTTACGTCAGCAATACAACAAGAGCTGGTTACTCTAGAGCCGATCAATTCTACGCGTCCTACCCCGCTGGTACCGAGCTTTTAACGGACACTACCAAGGTATTTTCTTTTGCATAATGCAATCAATTTGAAATTGGAGAATTTTATTTTTACCGAAAGTGCGATTTTGGTGTTTGAATTTTGTTTCAGTTGTACAAAGCTGCACTTGGAAACTGCTTCGAAGCTGAGGACTGGGGTCCGTTTGAGTTCTGCATCATGGCCAAACATTTCGACCGTCAAGGGAAGTCGCCATACGCTTATCATGCGGTATGATGCATACATGAATGCCTATTGTGCCAAAGTGCTTTAACTTTTGCATCAATGCTGCTGCAAGGAAGAATCTTTGTGAATTGGGGATTTGCTTTTTTAAATAAATGTTGGGAGAAACTATTGGATAGGATTGTTCTTCCCCTTTGTGAGTGGTGGACAGTGGAATGATTTCTGATTTGTGAGTGACATATAGTGGTCTTCTCTTGAATGACAGGGAGGTCTGTGATAGGAAATTGTTTGAAAAATTGCCTAAAAACTTGCTTCTGATATATGATAATTTCTGCATATGAGAATATTAGAAGATCCTGAAGTTTTTACCTGTTATAGGTTAGGGGCAAGGCTTTAAAAATGATATTTGATAACAGTTTTGACTGCAACATCAAGGTTTTGGGAGTATTTGTGACCGCAGTTTCAATTTGCAATAGAACTATGACTGCAATTAAAACCTTGGTTAGGACAAATCTGGTTTCCAGAAAGGGAGGATGATAGACACAATATCCTTGTATTTCTCATATCAAAGTATTAATGCCCAGGATTATGACTTTCTCAGTCAAAGTAGACTGACCTTCATTTGGCCGGAGGAGTTTTTCTCCATGTTCTCTTGTATAATCAAGCAGTAACAGATATGGCCGAACTGATACAGATATTTTTCATAATTGCTCTTCCTGAAAGCTATGACCAATTAATTTATCAAACCTCAATAGAATACTGTTATTTTATTTTTTTAGGATAAAACCTAACAGCATAAAATTTCAACCATGCTTCTGTGTTTGTTTAATTTTGTTACATTGTTCCATTTCTATTGGATCTATACAGTGTTTATGTAATTAACAAATGACGTGTTTGGCTTCTTACAGCAATACATGGCACACCTCCTTTCTCTTGGACAACTTGATGGAAGTGGTTGATTGGAGTGATTAACATATAAACTATGAAGTATGACAGAATAGAAACTTTTGCAATATCTGAAGATGCGTAAAGTCAAACGAGAAAGCATGAGGTTTCAGTACACTTATTGAGATTTGAACTCCCTGTGTATTCTACATCCTTGCACTTAGGAATAAGGAAAAAAATATGTGGACCATTTACTTTCTTTTGTGTAGGGTAACAACATTACTCTTTCCCTCATTATTTTTGCATTGTTCTTCACTGATTATAATTTCTTTTTCTCATATAATAAAAGGATCTAAACAAAACAGAATCAAATTATTAGTATCAGATGTTATAGTTCCAATGGATTATCACCATTCTAGTTGAGGTGTGGTTGAGCACTCTCCTCAAAGACTCATTTGCGGTATGTTGCGGAAACCCTTCTAGGTACAACAAAAGTTTCTTGAGTGATATGTCGAGTATCATAGAACTAGCAACAACACAAGAAAAATAACACATGATAAGAGAAGAGTAAGTGTGAAGATGTGCTTTTAGAGGAGAGGAGAGACATGGATTTATGGAATAAGCAAGCTTGACCTACAAGGCCACACACTAGCATATAAAGGGTGTGCAAGGCAAGAAGAGGGGTAATGTTAATCAAGGTAACGGTCAACATTGTCCAATGTTAACATGCAACTTGTAACAGTCGGACGTGGATCGCACATCGGGATGGGAGAGAGGGAATCAACAAGAGTTTGAACTCAAACTTGCACAATAAGTCCGAAGAGATCCAAACTCATCAAATTCGTTCGTGTTATAGTCCTTGTTACCCACTTTGAAGGTACAAGGATTGTGTTCGTTTAAGTTATACTTGTAATGTAGATTGATCCTTATATTTTAAATGCTTGATAAAAATACGCACTGATACGTACATAATTGATTGTTAAATTGTTACACTTGATCTACAAGTAGGCGAAAAACTGAATCAGTCTTTAAGTTAATAGAGTTCAAAAAAAAATTAAAAACAAAAAGCCAGTGTATTGCGTTTCCATTTACCTGTTAATTCTTAAAATGTTGGGGAAAGGATTTGGCTTGGAAAGTGGATAGTACAATAGTTGGTTTTTATTTTTAGAATATTGTGACTTTCCACTCTTCATAATTTGGTTAAGGAACAAAAGCTAATATCTTTTCGAGACAAAATGCCATCAAATATTGATGCTTTGTTTCTAAATATCCATGACAACCATGAGTGCTTCTAAAAGTACTGGTCAATTATGCTGCTATCTTTCACCAAAGTTACTTTTGAATTGGAAAACAATGCGTGAAGAAGACTACTTGAGAACTGCTATTTTTTTAATTCCATTGCAGCCCCACCCAAGCTCTGCACTTTGATGAACCTCACAAACTTATGTTCTAGATGCAGATATTGAGTAGTGTCTTAATTCACTTGCAGTATTCGTTGAAAAAAAACATTTGCTGAGAATTTTTGCAGTGTGCAATTGCGCCCTGGATTCAATTTTGTAACTATGAATTTTCTGTGTCCCTATGAATTTGGCCATTGGGTTTTTCTTTGCCACTTGCATATACTTATCTAGAAATTCCCTGCCTTTTGAAACTGATCCTTCATCAACAACTTGTGTAAAGGTTGCATATGTTTAGGGAACCGGATTTCAGATGCTATAAACGTCTATAATAGATCGCAACTCAAGTTACATAAATCCTTTTATGGTGAAATCAATTTCGTTTGAAAGCTTACTGATCAAATTTTGAAAATTTGTATTCTTTGTATAATAATTAGAAAGTCCTCCAACTTGGTTTTTTTGTTCGGACTAGGAATAACAATGCATGTGTTACATATAAAGTGAGTTTTATATGCAAGTGAGCGGTGCGGTGACTCACCGCTTTAACCGCTTCGTTGCCTATAAATAAAACCTATTGTAATCAAAGAATTTTAAAATCAGCAATAATACACACATTCTCTTACCTCTATATTCTTACCTTCTATATTTTGTTTCTCTTCTCTGTTCGGAAATCCCGATTGGGTTTCCCCTTCAGCTCTTATCTTCGGTGGCCTTAGCAAATGAATCCTAGATCTCGTTCTTCTTCTATCAATTGGTATCAGCTTGCTCTTCTGGAGGACTTGTGACTATGGCCGATGCTACACGTTTTGCTCAAGCCATGAAAGACATGGAAGAACGTTTGTCAACACGCATGGATTCTCGGTTTATTGAATTAGCTACGTGTTTGAAAGAAACCATCCAAGATTTGGTGAAACAAAGTATTGATGCCAAAAGATTCAATATGTCACCAGAGTCAGGACGTCATTCTTCTTCATACGTTTGCGGTACCCGCTTGGCCAGAATCGACTTTCCTATATTTAATGGAGACAACGTCATTCCTTGGATCCATCAATGCGACAATTACTTCTTGATTGATAATACCCTAGATGAAATTAAAGTGAAATTGACTATTGTTCATTTGGAAGGTAAAACTTTGCAGTGGCACACGACTTTAACCAAGACTTTTCCCATTCTTCTTTATTGTCGTGGTCTGATTTTACTAAACGATTGATCGAGCAATTTGGCAATATATGTGATGATCCTATGGCATAACTCATGAGAGTGTAACAAAGGCATTTCGTGACTGAGTATCATGAAGAATTTGATTCAGTTATTACAAGATTGAATCTTTCCGATACTTATGTTTTAAGTTGTTTTCTTGGTGGTCTCAAGAAAGATGTACAAATGATTGTCAGAATGTTTCAGCCTCTAACTGTAAGTCGGGTTTTTGCCCTTGCAAGGATGTATGAGGTTGTTAATCCTAACTTTAATTCTAACAAGAATCAAAGAGGAGTATTGGGTCCTGCATCGACGCCTCAAATGGGGTCTCAACCAAATTCACATACCAAGCCCAAATTTCAAAGAAACCTTACACCGCCATACATGTCAGAGAGGAGAGCGAAAGGACTATGCTATTTTTGTGATGAACCTTATTCCATGGATGACATTACCGTTGAAGACATTATCGATGAGGAGAGGGAGCCAACACAGTAGGCTGAACCACAAATTTCTGTTAATGCTTTAACGGGGGTAAGGATTTTGAACCATGAGAATTATGAGATATTATCAAAAAAAACCAATGCACATTTTGATTGACAGTGGCAGTACCCATAATTTCTTGGATGTTCAAGTTGTTAAAAACTATGGGTGTACAATTGAACAAATGCAGCCTTTGAATGTTGTGGTGGTGGATGGATCTAAAATCTCAATTTATTCTATGGTCAAGAATTTCAAGTGGACTATTCAACATACAACTTTTACAGCATATATGTTGTTACTCCCCTTGGGGTGTTGCGACTTGGTATTAGGCATAGAATGGCTCATACAACTAAGCAATATCATCTGGAACTTTGATAAACTTACTATGGATTTTAAAGTCCACGGAAGGAGACATGTGTTAAGAGGAGCGACAACAAATAAGGTCAAAATTGTTAAACAACATCAGTTTTGTAAAACATTAGTCGATGAAGTGCACCTCTTGTTGATGCAAGTAGGGGATGAAACGGGAACTTTATTACAGTCTTTAACAACCCATGCCCACGCCCATGTGGTCCACTCAAGATTACCTCTTGAAATAGAAGAGTTACTGGATGAGTTTCTAGATGTGTTTCAAGAACCCACTCACTTACCTCCATTCAGAACAGGACATGATCACCAAATAACCTCCAGTCAAGGCGTAGACCCAGTAAATAGGAGAGCATATAGGTATGCTAAAAATCAAAAAGACATTATTGACAAGCTTATACAGGAATATTTGAAGTCTGGAATCATTCAAAACAGCAGTAGCCCCTGTGCGAGTCCAGTAGTTCTGGTGGGAAAGAAAGATAGATCATGGCGGTTATGCGTGGACTACGGGGAGTTAAATGAGGGTACAGTGAAAAACAAGTTTCTTATTCCCTTAGTTGATGATTTGTTAGATGAACTTAAAGGCTCCACAATCTTTTCGAAAATTGACTTGAGGGTACAATCAAGTCAGAATGGACCCTGCAAATATATGGAAAACAGCATTCAGAACACACTCAAGACATTATGAATACTTGCTAATGCCCTTCGGCCTCACGAATGCACCTTCTACTTTTTAGGGACTCATGAACACAATATTTCAACAGTTTTTGAGGAAATTTTTATTGGTTTTCTTCGATGATATTCTCATTTATAGTAAGAATTTGAAGGAACATCTCCAACAACTGCGACAAGTCCTGGTAACCCTTAGACTCAATTCTTTATTTTCTAAAAGATCTAAGTGTTATTTTGCAGTGAATAGTGTGGAATACTTGGGACATATCATATCGGGGAAAGATGTTTCTACTGATCCTAATAAAATTGCAGTCATTGTCAACTGGCCTTTACTTCAGACCCTAAAGCAGTTGAGGGGTTTTTGGGGCTAGCTGGTTATAATAGGCGATTTGTTAAAGGCTATGGAGTCATCACTACACCCTTAACTGATATGTTAAGAGACAATTTTACATGAATTGATATAGTTGTACAAGCTTTTAACAAGCTGAAAACATTAATGAGTAGCACACCAGTTCTGACACTTCCAAACTTCTCACAAAAATTTGTTATCAAGGTAAATGCTTCTGGATACGGAATTGGGGCAGTTTTACTGCATGAAAGTCATATTATTGCTTATATTAGCAAAGCTTTTAATAAGCAACAACAGTCTTATTCAACTTATGAAAAGGAATTATTGGGAGTAGTCTTTGCGGTACAGAGATGGAGGCATTACCTATTAAATAGGCATTTTATTATCAAAAACATATCATTGCAGCCTAAAATACATCCTAGACCAGAGATGCACAACTGATTTTCAGCAAAAATGGTTAGTGAAATTGATGGAATTTGACTTCTCAATAAAGTACAAAAAAGGGCAAGACAATGTTGTAGTTGATACCCTTTCTAGACTGGATAATGTGAAAGCCTTATTACTCTTCAATTAGAGTCACATTCGAGAGTTAATGCAACAATAAAGAGAGTTAAAGCAGTGGTTTCCTGGAAAAGGTTGAATGGAGATATAAAACATTTTATACAATGTTGCACAACATGCCAACAAAATAAAAGTGATATAGTTGTGAGTCCAGGTTTATTACAACCTTTGCCCATTCCTGGAAATATTTGGCAGCATATTACTATGGATTTCAATGAAGGATTGCCTAATTCCTATGGCAAACAAGTGATTTTTGTGGTTGTGGACAAACTGAGCAAGGTCGCTCACTTTATGACTTTATCTCATCCTTACTCAGCAAAAGAAGTAGCACAATCTTTTTTAGAAAATGTGTTTAAATTGCATGAGTTCCCAGATACTATAACTAGTGACAGAGATTCTATTTTTGTGAGCCAATTTTGGCAAGAACTGATGGTGGTGCAAGGGGTTAAGATCCAGTTGTCTACAAGTTACCATCCACAAACTGATGGACAGATGGAAGTAGTGAATCGTTGTCTTGGGACTTATTTGAGGTGTATGTGTGCTAAATCACCAAAAAATTGGGTGAAATGGCTACCCCTGGCTGAGTGGTGGTATAATACAACATATCATACTGCTACTAAGGCTACACCATATGAGATTATGTATGGACAACTCCCCCTATACATTTGCCATATTTGCCTGGGGAATCTAATATTGAACTGTTGGACAAAAGTCTTGCAAAAAGGGAGGAAATGCTAAAAGTAATCAAATTCCATTTGAAAAGGGCACAAGAAAGAATGAAGCAAGTGGCTGATAGGCACATATCTGAAAGGAAATATGAGATTGGTGATAAAGTTTATGTGAAGTTGCAGTCCTACAGACAAATCTCAGTGAGATTTAGGCCTAATGCCAAACTAAGCCCCAAATATTTTGGGTCTTATCGAATTCTGGACAAGGTGGGATAAGTTGCCTACAAATTAGAACTTTCTGTAAACTCAAAAATTCATAATGTGTTCCACGTATCTCAACTAAAAAAGTATGTGGGAAATAAAATAGTCTCTACTGAGTTGCCTTATCAAGCTAAGGAAAGGTTGTAGGAGAAATAGCCCGAAGCCATATTGGATAGTTGGACTATAAAAAGAAGGGGAATGGCAGCCACCAAATTGCTTGTGAAATGGAAGAATGACTTTCCAGAAGATGCTACATGGGAGTTTTACTATGAATTCAAAAGAAAATACCCTTCATTTCATTCTTGAGGACAAGAATGTATTCATGGGAGGGGTATTGTTACATATAAAGTGAATTTTATATGTAAGTGAGCAGTGCGGTGACTCACCGCTTTCACCGCTTCGTTGCCTATAAATAAAACCTATTATAATCAAAGAATTTTAAAATCAACAATAATACACACATTCTCTTGCCTCTATATTCTTCCCTTCTATATTTTGTTTCTCTTCTCTGTTCGGAAATCCCGATTGAATTTCCCCTTCAGCTCTTATCTTCGGTGGCTTTAGCAAAGGAATCCTAGATCCCGTTCTTCTTCTGTCAGCATGTCAGCCTATTATTGAAATAATGGGAGAAGGTGGGGAATTCAGCCCGTTTATGCTTGTTTTGCATAATCCACCAATGTGCCCAAGCAAAGATGGTGGGTTTGCTTGCCAACTTGTTTAATTAATTATTTTGTTTATTTTATGTATTTGTAACTTATAACATAGTATATTAGCATTTTATTGAAATGGAAGAGGAATAAATGATTGATTTGATTTATGTTGTGTTCTTGGAGAATTTAAAACTGTTATAAATTTGTACTGTCATTTGGCCGCTTATTAGACTGAATTAAAGACTTATATACTATTATTATTTTGTGTGGCTTAATTACTCTGTTTTGTTTTGAAACTTTGTTGAGAATTTTTAATTGTAATATATATTAAGGTCTCTTTTGAACTCATCTATCATAGCAAAATCTTTGAGAATTTTTAATTGTAATATGTATTAAGGTCTCATTCGAACTCATCCATCATAGCAAAATCCTTTGAAAAATGGCGGACCAACCATACAATCCCAAGTCAAGCATGCTAGGTTGGCCCTTCACTACTTTATTGCAAAAATGATCTTTAAAAGGATAAAAAGGCGTGAACATATTATCAACAATCTTCTTCACCATGATTGGTTCTGTACTGGCCAGACCTCGAACCTCGGCTGAAGAAGAGGTCGACATCAGACGTTGACATCGGACCTCGGTGATCTGATAGTAATAATGGGCCACGTAAGTTGGGCCCACAAATAGTATGAGTTAACATGAGTTAACGCCCAGATATAAGAAAGACCTAAATCACTAGAGGATCATGCATGGGGTGCGTATAGTACATTCGGGTACGACACAAGCAAGTGTTTCCTAGAGGCACTAAGGCCCGTAGGGGTTAGGGTTACTAGGGAAAGACTGCATGCATGACACATGAATAATTAAGGCACCATAGAGCAGATGACGTCGCAGCGCTGGTACATGAGTTGGTGCCTTGGCGGCCATACTGTTAGAGTTATTGCACTCCAGAAGAGGCAAGTCTTGTGTTGCGGCTGTGCTAAGCTTGTGCAACACGTCACAAGATGCCTCACCAGAAACCCTAATTCCACTTAAGGAAAGATCCTTGTGGAACAGGGAAGTTGACCTAATCACAGCCTATATAAAGGGTGGTAAGAACCCTAGAAAGGTACGCCGTTTCTAAGACTGAAATTGCTTTACATACTTATTGTTTCTAGCCCAGTACTGACTTGATCGTCAGAGTGCAATCAATAGGTAAGGCTCCCTCTGTTTCAACGGAGCCACTCTAAGCTACCCAAGGAGAGAGCGGAAACCACCAGGAGATAGGAGAAGCCACCATCTGCCTTTGGAGTCAACGGCGACTGAGTCAACCGGTGAGAACAGGTTCTTTGAAATCGAGTTTTTTTTTTCCAAAATTCGAGCAGATTTACCCTTGTGGATGGGAATTTGTTCAAACATGGGTATACCCATAGACAGAGGACAGTCATACAGGAGACCTTGAGGATACTTCGAACCACCACAACTCTCACAGCAAAGGTCCAGCATATAAGCACCTTGGAGGGCGTTAAGAGGAGTCATCGGTCGTTGACCCAAGAGACATTGAAGACGCCCAGAATAAGCACATACACCTTAGCAGGGGGAGAGTCATTGCACGTTTGCCTAGTTGAAGAAGGCGAAACCTGCATGACACCATATAGACACTACTTGGCGGACGGGATACTCCTGCTGGAGTCCACAGAGGACAGAATAATCAAGAAAAATTCAAGCAGGTATACCCTTGTGGATGGGAATTTGTTTAGACATGGGTATACCCATCCTATCTTAACCTGCGTAAGTGGCGAACAATGCACGCGCATCATGAAAGAACTCCATGAAGGGATATGTGAGAGTAACATCGGCGGCCGAACTCTCTTGTTGAAAGCCATTCACGTAGGGTACTACTGGTCAACCATGAGGGACGATTGCACGAGGCACGCACAGCGATGCGAGCAGTGCGAAAGACACGCTGACTGGCACAATGCACCCCCAGAGGAGTTACGATCGGTTCATAGCCCATGGTTGTTTCATATCTGGGGGATCGATATTTTAGGACCACCCTTTAGCGGTACGTCAAATGAAGTACCTGTTGAAGATGGATGAAGCTTCTTCTGCACCTAGTCTTAGTGTGTGTTTAATGTAGAAAATAGCTAGTTTGCTTTGAAGATTGTAATGTGTTTTAGATGATCTTGTATTTAGGCTAGTGTGTGTTTAAGGTTGCCTTTTGCTACATGACCTATCCTAGATACCTAATCAAGGTAGTAAGATCAAGCACATAAAGTGATCAAATGGTTTTCAAAAAGCTTTTTACAGTTTTCTCAAAAATCAGGATACTGCAAAAAAATAAATTTGTTTCTCTGTAAAAGAATAGGTTTATTTTTGGTCTGCTGAAAGGTTTTTCGAAAGTTGGTTAGGGCACCCAAAATGCAGTTCAGTTAGTTATTTCAGTTAAGCTGAGCTGGCAGTTTTCCTTAAAAACGATCTGTTTGTTTTAAATCAACCTATTGTTTTTATAACAGCTTTTTAATTGGTTTTTGAAAAGTTGTTAGAAACTGTTTTCTATAAATTGAAAGGTCTTTCTCACATTAAAGGTTGTTGAGAAATCACGGTTTTAACAGAGATTAAACATGTTCTGAGTGAGAAGAAGGATTGAAAAGAGTTTTTGAAAGGTTTTCCAAAGTGATCTTTAAATGTGCTTGTTCTAGGAAAACCTTGATCGAGGTGAAGGTGCTGGTGTAGTTCTGCAGCAATTGAACTACTGGTTTTGAGTTCTTGCATCTTCTTTCAGGTGTTATCTTTCCTTTATTCTTTGTTATAAAAGGTGTAAGTGTTAGTCACTCTTTGACATGGTTTCTTGGAGTGCAAGGTGTGCCGAAATAGGGGTTTTCAGCTTTGGGTTGTATTGTTCTTGTAGGTTTCAATAACTGTTGTGTTGTAATTATTTGGAATTGGTTTTTAGTGTATTTCACCTTGGAGTGAGGTGAAACTGGATGTAGCTCTTTATGAGTGAACCAGTATAAAGCGTGCTTGCATAAATCTTCTCATCCCTGAACTCGTTTCTGGTTTTTTGTTTAATCTGTCAAGAACGAAATCTGTTTACTTGAAATTAAATTTGTTAATTCTGGGCTTAATAAAAATTGTTCTTCTTGATCTGGAAAAGTTCTTCAATCATAAACAAAGCTCTTGAATATAAGTTTGTAATTGGTTTAAGGACGAATAGTTTTCTTCATTAAATCCTTGATAAAGATTCATTGTCTTTGAAGCCTTGTGTTGAATATTTTTTATTGTTCTTCTGGCATATTCTGTGTTCTTCAAAACTGTTAAAAGTGAACCAATCTGATTTTGCTATCTTTCACTGTTTGATCTCAATCGTAATCTGGATATGTTTTGTTTGTGTTAAAGTGTTTTGAAGAATCAATCTGTTCATTCTAAAATCAATATGTTCTTTTTCCTCTGACAAATTGTAAAACAGTTTGAGTTTGCGAAAATTTTATAACTTCAATTCACCCCTCCCCTCTTGAACTTAGACACTAATAGACCCAACAGTACCTTGTGGTTGCCATTGAGTACTTTACGAAGTGGATAGAGGCCGAGTCAGTGGCGCAAATCACAGCCCATAAGATCCAGCACTTCGTATGGAAGAACATGGTATGCTGTTTTGGAATACCAAAACGCTTGTTGTCTGATAATGGCACCCAGTTTGCTAATCAACATTTGGGCAAACTGTGCACAGAGTTGGGGATAAAGTAGGTGTTCGCGTCAGTCGAACACCCCCAGATAAATGGGCAGGTCGAGTCTGCCAATAGAGTTCTGCTCAGAGGTCTAAAGAGAAGACTAGAGAAGGCCAAGGGAACCTGGGCAGAAGAAGTCCCTAGAATCGTGTGCGCTTACCACACCACTCCTCAGTCCACCACCAAGGAAACACCTTTTAGTTTGGTGTATGGTTCGGACGCGATGATTCCTGTAGAGATTTAGAAGAGTTCACCACGCTTTCATAACTTCGTGGCCGAAGAGTCCAATAAAGAGAGAAAGGTGAACCTGGATCTGCTGGATGAAGTCAGGGAGGAAGCAAGAATCAGGGTTGAAGCCATGAAGAGCAGGGTGGAGAACAAATACAACTCCAAGTTGAGACCTCGGTAGTTCCAGGTCGCCGACTTGGTGATGCAAAAGGACCACCCATATCAGCTAGAAAACAAGTTGTCTCCCAAGTGGACTGGTCCCTTCCGTGTGACAGAGGCCCTTGGGAATGGAGCATACAGGCTTGAGACCTTAGAAGGTGGAGCGATTCCTCGTACGTGGAACGCAACCAACCTTAAGTTTTATTTCAGTTAAGTTACTTCATTGTACACAGACTTAAGGGACACTCTTTTTCCCTTATCAGGGTTTTTTTAATGAGGTCACCCAATAAAATTTCAGTTATTCAGTTAAAGATATGTTTTGCAATTGTACAGTGAAGTAAAATGAACTTCTCCCTTGGTTAGATACACCAAGATCGGGAATAGTATGGTTCTTAGTGAGGCTCCCTCTTGTGTGAGTTCACTAAGGTTGAGAACAGTATGGTTCACTAGTTAAAATCCTCCCTTGCCTCTATACGGCAAGGACGAGGTCAGTAAAGCAAACATTTCCCTTGGTTAGATACGCCAAGATCGGGAATACTATGGTTCTTATTGAGCCTCCCTCTTGTGTGAGTTCACCAAGGCTGAGAACAGTATGGTTCACCAGTTAAAATCCTCCCTTGCCTCTATACGGCAAGGACGAGGTCAGCAAAGCGAACCTCTCCCTTGGGTTAGAAACACCAAGACTGGGAACAATATGGTTCTTAGTGAGCCTCCCTCTTGTGTGGAACGCCAGGTCGAGAGAGATGGTTCCCAGTTAAAATCCTCTCTTGCCTCTATACAACAAGGATGAGGTCAGTAAGCAAAGTAAACATCTCCCTTGGGTTAGAAACACCAAGACTAGGAATAGTATGGTTCTTAGTGAGTCTCCCTCTTGTGTGGGAACGTCAAGGTTGAGAATAGAATAGTTACCAGTTCAAATCCTCCCCTGCCTCTGTATGGCTAGGGTGAGGTCAGAAATAAGAACCTCTTCCTTGTCTCATAAGGCAAGGTCAGTATGGTTCCCAGTTATATATCTCCTTTACCCCTATGTGGAAAGGTCGAGACCAACTAAGTGAACCTCTCCCTTGTCTTGTAAGACAAGGTCGAGAACAATATGGTTCCTAGTTAAAGATCTCCCTTGCCCTTATGAGCCAAGGTTGAGAGCAACATTTCCCTTACCTTTGCTTGACAAAGGATAGGGCGAAGTAAGAGTTCGAGTAAGCACCGCCTCTACCCTAAGACGACGAAGAGTTAAGGTCAAGCGAGTAGTAAAGAAGCGTGCTACCTAAGTTAGAAAGGCCTTAAAGCGTTGCAAGACTAAGCAAGACAGGCAAAGCAGCTAATAACAAAAAGGAGCAATTCAAGAGAAAGCAGATATATATAAGAAACACACACACACACATATATATATATATATATATATATATATATATATGTGTGTATGTGTGTGTGTATTTACAAGTGACCATTGTTTATCAAGCAGCCAAATAATTACAACAGAAGGAGTCACTCCTTAGCATTGACCAACTGCCCACCAGCAATTTTCTTGGACAAGCCAGTTTGAGAAAGATCCACCCCAGAGTGTACGCAGGCAACCTAGGCCATGACATCCTCAAACCCAGCAACATAGGCGTCAGCAACGTCATTGGTGAGCTCTTCCTTAGTCTATTTGAAGAGTTCATCCTTGCCAGCTAGCTCCTCTTCCAGTTTGGCCAGTCGCTCTTTTTGTTGAGATGACTTATCCTCGAGCCTAGCCATCTTCTCCTGCGACTCTTCCGCCTTCTCTGTCAAGCCAATAATTTCAGTGCAGAGGGACAAGACTTTGGCATGGGCTCCCAGGGCTTCCTGAGACTTCTCGAAAAGGAGTTTCTTAACCGCTATCTCAGATTTGCGAAGATTTGTCGCCTCCAATTAGATGGCAGTTTCGCGGTGTTTGAGCTCCTTGATCTGAAGGGCGTCTTGGTTAGCTGCCTCCTTCATCTTCTGCATCTTAGTCATGGTAAGACTAGATGCAATGAGAGAGTCCCCGAGGCACTTGGTTGCGTGCTCTTGTAGGGGGTCTTCATCCATGCTCTCCATCCTTTCCTGATCTTGGAAGGACAAAAGGGCTCGTTGGAGGAAGGCGGGCAGGTCAGCAGGAGGCGCGCCATGATTGCCCCCAGAGGCACTCTCCCCCCACCTTCTTGTACCACGAGGTCACGAGGGGAAGAGACGCTTGGGGCGTGTTCCCTAAAGGATGGGGCATCCGAAGCTGAGTTCGCAGGCACCGCAACATTGACCTTCCTCTTCCTCTTAAAGAAGAAGCCTGAGCAAGTGTCCTCATCTTCAGAGGCAGTGGCCTCAGCCACCCCGTTTTGCCTTTGATCTACAAAGGCTAGTACAGAGGGGCCTGGGCCAGAAGCAGTTGGAGTAAAGGCATCGACATCAGAAGGGCCAGGAGTAGCCTTGCGTTGAAGGGCCACTTCAGCTAGCTGCCTCCTTTTCTCAGCATTGAGCACCATACCTGCATCAGAAGACAACAACACATAAGAGTCCAAACCCACAAAGCACACAAGTCAAGAGTAAAACATAAAACAGAAACAAAGGAAGAAAGGGAGGGTACCAATGTAGCCCTTGAGAGCCTTGGGGTTGTACTCGAGTTTGATCTGCTCCACGGTGCTAACCACTGCCCCCAAGTTGGAGAAGAACTCGCATACCTCATGCTCTTGCGGGGCCAAGTCCTCAAGGCACCTTGGTTTTTTGAGCCATGGTTTCTCCACCCAATAGAGGGGAAACCCGTCCAACAAGGTAGGGTCGAACTTGCTACAACATATCTTGAAAAACTTCCCTTTGAAGCCCTTATACGATTGTTGGAAGAGCGACAACAAGACTCTTCCAGCGACCCCGTTGAAGCTCATCCACAGTTTCTTCCCTGGGTTCTTGGCTTCGAAGAAGTACAGGAAGACATCCATTGATGGCGTATGGCCAAAGTGGTTGTAGAGTATAGAGAAGGCCCTAACGAATGCCCAGTTGTTGGGATGTAGCTGGGCAGGGGCCACGCTGACCTCGGTGAGAAGCGCGCGCTCGAACCCCGTGAATGGCAAGCGGAGCTTGAGCCTTTTGAAGATAGTGGAGTACGTGAAGAAGAAAGGTTTTTTTGGGTCTGCGCGGTCATCAGCGCACACAGGTACGCCTTCCCTGCAAGGCAAGACCTTCACGAACCTGTCGTGCTCCTTCCCGTAGAATTTTTCATTGGACTCGCTCTCCTTATACGCCTCTATCTCCTTAAAGGAGGTGATTTTTGAAGTTTTGGCTATAAGACTGTCAGGAGCCCAACGGTATAGAGTTTGGTAGTTGATGGAAGGAGGAGGGTTTGGAGTGGTTTTCGTTTGAGCCATCTCGAGGAGAAAAGCTAATGGAAGGAGAAGGAAAAAAGAGAGAAAAAGGCAAAGTTCAGAAAGGAGAGTTTGAGCGTTTTAGAAATTCATAAAGCAAAGAGACGCGAAAACGAAGAGCATGAATCATAAAGTGCAGAAAATATAAACAGTCCCAGAACAGTTATGGCATGTTATGAGCATCGGAATTATAAAGCAGGGGCAATCATAAAGTAAAAAACATACCTTTGAGTAATTAGGTTTCGAAGGGTTGAAGTGGTTGAGGAAGAAGAGAGAGCGTTTGAGAGCAAGGAATGCTTGAGAAATGATTAGGAGAAGTAATGAAACAGTGAAGGAGCGTAGGAGTTTTGAGGGGTCTAACGTGTACGAAGAAGCGCAAGCGGCAACGAGTCTTAGTCGTTGATCCTGATACGTGTACACTAATTAAAAAGGTATGGTGAAACGTCACTTCGGTGCACTGTTCACGTCCCATCACTCTAGCGCCACGTGTGTCGCCGTGGACGATCACTTAGTCTCTTCGCTAAAACAAGTTACAGCTCGAGCCTGGGGGACTTGTGTACTGGCCAGACCTTGGACCTCGACTGAAGAAAAGGTCGACATTAGATGTTGACATCGGACCTCGGTGATCCGACAGTAATAATGGACCACGTAAGTTGGGACCCACAAATAGTATGAGTTAACACCCAGGTATAAGAAAGACCTAAATCACGAGAGGATCATGCATGGGGTGTGTATAGTACATTTGGGTACGGCACAAGCAAGTGTTCCCTGGAGGCGCTAAGGCCCGTAGGGGTTAGGGTTTCTAGGGAAAGACTGCATGCATGGCACGTGAATAATTAGGACACCCACAGAGCAGATGACGCCGCAGCGCTGGTACATGAGTTGGTGCCTTGGCGGCCATACTATTAGAGATATTGCACTCTAGAAGAGACAAGTCTTGTGTCGCGGCGGCGCTAAGCTTGTGCAACGCGTCACAAAATGCCTCACTAGAAACCCTAATTCTATTTAAGGAAAGATCCTTGTGGGACAGGGAAGCTGACCTAATCACAATCTATATAAAAGGTGGTAAGAACCCTAGAAAGGTACGTCGTTTCTAAGAGTGAAATTGCTTTACATACTTATTGTTTCTAGCCCAGTACCGACTTGATCGTCGGAGTGCAATCAACAGGTAGGGTCCCCTCTGTTTCAACGGATCCACTCTCAGCTACCCAAGGAGAGAGCGGAAACCACCAGGAGATAGGAGGAGTCACCATCTGCCTTTGGAGTCAACGGTGGCTGAGTCAACTGGCAAGATTAGGTTCTTTGAAATTGAGTTTTTTTTTTCAAAGGAGTTGTTTTCAAAAACATGTTCAGAATTTACTTTTTTTTTATATAATAAGATTTTTTTGTTAGTTTTCTTAATTGTAATTAATCTCTTATTTGTTTAGTTAGAAAGATATAAGATAAATGTTTTACAAGTATACGCTTGAGACTAATGAGATATTAAATATTCACTACAAAATAAAATGTATATTGTGGCGGTTATTTTCGTATAAACTGGCATTTATAACCGCCACAATATACACTTGTGGCGGTTTCCCAAACCGCCATAGAACTGGCCGCCACAAAGTTTAATGTGGCGGTTTTACACTACCCGCCGCAACACCCGTCACTTTAAACATAGTGTAAATAGTGGCGGTTTTTAAATGTAAGTAGTGTCAGTTATAACCGTCGCAATTTACATTCATTAAAGAAGATTCTGGCGCCATATTATACGTAAGTAATGGCGTTTTTAACTGACGTAATTTTAATTATGAATAAATAAAATTTAACCAGCAGTTTTTTATGATTTGTTTAATACAATTATAAAATTTAACTACCACTTTTTCATAATAAAATAAAATAATGTATAAAGTTATAATCATCCATGAAAATTAAAGGAAACATAATAATGTTCAAAAGTTTATATGTAATTGAAAATTAAAACGCATAAAAAGTTCATACATTCGTAATCAAATTTAAAGTTACAACACATAATTGTTCAAAAGTTCATACATCCCTAATCAAGTTTAAAATTAAAACACACATCCCTAATCAATTTTGCTTCCAACACTTGATCCTATTACTTGATTAGGTGATGGAGCACCACTTCCATAATGTGATGTCTGAAATAAATAAGTTTAAGTTAATAAATTTGTATGTTTACAATTATAAAATAAAAAAACATCAATAAATATTTAAATATATTAATACCTCATTGGTGGATGCATAAACCAAATTTGCTGTCATTGTTATGAGAAAAATCCATTTGATGCCTCCTGAGTCTGAAACATTGACCATTTATCTGATGATTCCCATTAACTTATAGCATAAATACGTTGAGAAATTCAGATCCTGTTAAATATTGTAAGGATCTAATCGAAGTATACAAAATCCTGCGTCAAATAGTCCAATTCTATGAAAAATGTCCATGTGCAGATGAGAATTACAAAATGAAAACCATCTCAAACTCATTCATTTCTCTGATTTCAACTTTTGCTCTTCTCCGATCAAATTAACAGTACAAAAGAGTTTCATTGTTTTTCACTCTAAACCTACTTATACTCAATTGATTATGATATAAACTTAACTGATATATGCTGCTCTTTTATTTTAGCAATAAATAAAATGAATTAAAAGGGACTAGGGATGTCGCAATGCTTATAGAACAACTAAAAGATCTTCTTCAGTAATACCCAATCTTAACATTCCAGCACGTCATTAATCATCTATAAAATTGCTGCTCTGTTATTTACATTATTAGGTTATTTATATATTGTTGTTCTATTATCAGTCTTAATCCTATGAAATTCTCTTTTTAAATATTTAATACAGTGACATATATATACTTACAACTCCGATTCAATAATTCTATAATCATACTTAAACAACTCTATAACGATTAGTTTACGAGTTCACTGATAAACTAAATCTAACAAGTACATAGATACATACATGTATGAAAAATAGAATGGATAAACATCATAAAATGAGGGCATGAAGATAAATGATAAACTTAGTTTACATTATAGAGGTGGGAAATACTGAAATAAGAAAGAGAAGAGCACGTGATTAGATGAGGGTACTGGCGGAGGAAGAATGGGATACAACTAATGATATGTTGCAAACTTACACTTCTCAAGCTAGGAGTTTGCACCAAGGTTTGAGCAAATTATCCAAAGTATTCTTTTTCAGCAAATTAAGCTCCCATTGAGCTCGTACTTCTTCCCTTGCAGCCCCAAACAACAAATTATCATGTGATATAGAAGTCTTGGTACAACTCTATAGCAATATGCTTCCAGTTTCCAGATCAGCTCCATAAAGCAAATTCCAAGAAAATGGTGGAATGATGCGGCAAATTCCATATGGCTCAGCCCTGGACCGAATTCTTGATATATATTTCAAAGTATCTTGAAACTCCTGGATAAAAATGAGAAGTTAGAGGTGTGATTTTCTGATAAAGCCAACTGAACTAAGCAGAACAGTGGTATGGACAGAAGTGAATTCAAATGTGCCATAGGAACTGCACCAGACCTCTTTAGTAGGGTAGAAATCAGGAGCATCCTCAATATTTGGCCTATGAGCCTCTTCTGGTCACCAGCTGGCAATAACTTGTCAGAAACTTCAATTGTCAATTACTCTTCACGCAAGAGAGATCCCCAATAAGACCTATTTTATAATGAAGTAACTCATATAATATATGATAAAATTATTGTTCCGTCCGGTTGACCGGGACGTCTTCGTGCGCGACCTCAACCGTCAGCTAGGGACTCCTTCCCACTGGTCACCTGTGGATTCCTGCAAAAAAGAGGACAAAGAGGCGCCCTAGCGGCCGT
>Ga0123342_1003418_pt1 | contig 25478 bp, 25 predicted proteins | sample Turbeawhitnodule_FD_89960 | JGI IMG/M metagenome (GOLD analysis project Ga0123342, IMG submission 89960) | Root nodule microbial communities of legume samples collected from Mexico - Turtle bean Mexico white nodule | ecosystem: Host-associated > Plants > Roots > Nodule | place: Mexico: Nepantla... | reverse complement strand
TGTGTTTTTTTCACATAGACACACATATAACTTATTTTATATATTTGTAAGTGTGTATTGTGAGAGAGAGTGTGATGTATATTTTATTTTTTTTTTTTTCTTTATATATATATATATATATATATATATATATATATATATATATATAATCATAATAAACTGCATCACCTAACGTCACCAAAACCACATTCGAAAGAAAATAGAGAAATATATGAATTGTTACAATAAATTAAACTGGAAATGAGAAATGAGTATATCAAGATTATGGTTAGCATTTTATTTTTTGAATAGCTTATTTTAAAAATAATGTTTTCAGAAAATAATGTTTTTTTTCGCAAATAGTGTTTAGTTAGATTTTTTTGCATAAATGAGAATTCAACTTTCTTTAAGTTAAAATAATTTTGTTTGCTAAAATAAAAAAGTCACATTTTATTTTATTATTTAATGTTATAGAGAATTAAAAATGTTGATAAAAAGATAATTTATTTTTAGAGTTTTAGAGAGCTTTGATAAATACTTTTAACAACTAAATATATTTTAATTATTATAAGAAAAAATCTCTTACCAAACATCTCGAACGTCTTTTAAAATGTGATTTTAACTTGGAAATCGAATTGCAAAATATCATAGAATGCAAATTTGCACATGATGAATTCTTTACTGAATATATATTATTTCCTAGTTGTGAGTTTTGGGATATTCCTTAAAAAAAAAAAAAAAGGTATTACGGAACATGAAGTATTACAAAGTAGACTTTAACATATTATGGGTGGTGGCCTTAGGATAAGATCAAAATAGCTCTGATATCATATGAATTTTAAGCCTAATTCAACTCCATAAAACCGGCTTATGAAGTTGAGGTTTGCACCCATTTATATACAATGAATTGTCCTCATCTCTAATCGATGTGGGATCTTCATCATTAAGGTGAACAAATTATCATTGAGAATGTTTTCTCTATATTTAATGTCTCCTTTTGAAATGAAAACTCATTTGTAAAAGGCTTGTTAACTTATCTATTAATTTTTGCTACATGTTAAAAAAATTAAACTATTGTTGATGATGGTCCCCTTCAACCCGTGCCCTCAGTTTATGCGTTGCATTGTTGGAATCCACGAGGCATAGTGCGTTCACTCAGAAATTGCACATCACAGTGCCTAGATAAAATTCATTACAAAATTAACTTCATCTCTTAATTCTTATATTCATTTCATCATTTTCATTTTTTATCATGTCACTTTTTCTTTCCTCTTAAAGTATATATTAAGAAATGTAATTTAAGTATAACTCAATCTTATAAAACTGATATTTATAATACGAGGTTTGCACTCACTGATATACTATAAACTGTTTTAATCTTTAGTTAATGTGAGATCTTCAACCGACCATGCTGAAACTGTCAACTTGTGTACAAGACTATATGTTTATGAATAATCCAATAATGATGCGATAACAGGTGATCTGATAAGTCTAACAAACTGTATTATGATAAGCTCAAAATGACTCTAATAGCATAGTAAAAAATGAACTTTAATTATAAGTCAATCTTATAAAACAGACTTATAAAACAAGATTTACACTCATTCATATACTATGAAATGTCCTAATATTTAATCAACAACGTGAAATCTCATTAAATACATCCCAAAAATCAAAGGGAATGAAAAAAAAATCTTATTTTTTTCATAAGCATAGCATGCCCTTTACCTAACTAGTAGCTTCTACCTAGGTATGAGGTGGTCCTGAGATTCCCTCCCACTGGTGGTTCATATATATTCTTGAGTTTATATGGGAAGGGAAAGATAAAGTAGCTTTTTGAGGTTTGAGCTTTTGGGCATGTGACTTATATTTTAGAAAATTGGAAGTGCCCTTTTGTTTCTAAGTTCAGAGCCACTCAATTGTTATATAAGAATTGATCTGAGGGAAGTGGTGTGAAAAAATAATGTGCAAATAAGGTTTCCCTATCAGTATGGCAAACATGCCAATGCTTTATATTTTACTGCATTGTGAACGAATGTGAAGTCCACCGTGATGGCTGCGCCAACCAAACACAAAGCCAGTTCTTCAAACATGATTTATATTTTTATATATTAAATTACTTAATTATGATCATGATTAAAATTAATTTGTAAGTATTTAAATTGCAATATTATTTATATTTTTTCAAACATTACAATATAAAACTTTAAATTTGTAAATTATATTCTAGTTGTCAAATTACTTATGAACTTATCTATGGGTTCATTTTGTTATTCTTAACTTATAATATGCACCAGTAAAGAGGTGACTCCACTTTGGTCCATTATTAACATATTAGTCAAAAGAAACCAAATCAACCGGTTTTATCACTCATATTTGGTAGAAAGAAAATAATTAATTAAGAAATAAGGTTAAGCAGAAATTAAATATATAAAATTGAGTATGTAAAATATATTTAAGAGTATTTGGTTTAGGAAAAATAGAGAAAATATTAGGGAAGAGAAAAATAGAAGAGAAAAACGTAAAAAAATCCATTTTTAACAAAAGAAAATCATGTAAGATATTTTTTTTCTTCTGCTCTCTCATTTTTCATCCATTTCTCCTCTCTAAAGTGACGATGGAGAAAGATACACAAATTCCTCCTAAATCTTGTACCCTTCTCTTCACACTACATACTACTACTACATGATGATGGAAGAAGAGAACCACTGTGTATATTTTGTTGATTTCTCAGTGGACTATCCTTTATTTGGCTGATTCTCACTGTGCACCACATCAATTTAAATACGCACCCAATGCAACAAATCAATTTAAATATGCATTAATATACTCACATAAAATATCCATTTTGCCTTTATGATTTAAAAAACTTTATTTTTTGAATATTTATAACCATAAATTAAATTATAAAGTTCCAAATATACAAATGAATGTGTTCTGACAAGATGAATTTATTTTAGATTAAATTACCCTGTAGGTTTACACTAAGTATTTTCATTTATCCCCTTCATACTAGTCTTCTCATATTTGAAAACTCTGAACCCAAAATTCTCAATCAAAATTTTCAGCTACTATTCTTATCTCTACAAGTCTTCTCAAGTATTTTTTTTACAGGGATTTTCATATTTCCACTTTATAGCAATTCTTTCTGCGAACTGACAAATGAGTCAAAACAGTTAATTTTCTATAATAGTTAGGCAGAAAGATCCAACTACAATACAAATACAAGCTCAAATTGAAAAAAACCATTAAAAAATGTAGTTAAAATTATCAAATAATTTATTGATTACAGTAATTTAACCTTTCTTTTACCGGTGAAAATAGACGAGCGAGAGTCCAGAGGAAGGGGATGGACAAAAAGCAACAGATAAACAATTTCACCAATTATATTTTATAAGCGATGCGAAAGCAATACAAATAATTCCTACTGCATCTGAAAGTTTTATTCCAAAGAAGAAAATAAACTCTTATTCATTCAAGGGTCATTAGTACGTGCTGTAAGTCAAATCAACGACCTGTATACAGTTATCTAATTTCGTAACAGTAAAAAATGAGAAACACGGAGATAGTACGAAATTGTCATACAAATACTCGAGGAAAATGTGAAGAAGAAACATTAATAAGCAAAGTCGATTCATGGCTCAGGTTGCATTTTCTCACATTCTTCCCGAATTGACTGGAAAAGAATAGTAGACAAATATCTTTCACCAAAGCTTGGGAAGACAACCTGCTAGCAACAAATATTTTGCGTAATGAAATTAGAGTAACTAATACTGAAATTTCAATATCATATGAAGCATTAAATGCGGAAAAGATAAAGTTGGCAGAAAACAACAGACGAGAAACATTTAAACAAACAGAAAAGAAAATTTGAGGATGTAAGTGATTCTCTTTCTGGCTACGTACCAAAAACCCATCCCTCTCCCAGTAGGAGAATAAAAATTTAATTTAAATTATATAATTCAGGCCAGTTGTGCAACCATAAAAGAGAGGAAAAAGAAAAGAAACTTAGCAACAATAATATCGGGGAAAAGCACATAATAATAAACAATGAAAAGCTTTTGCAGCCTTTTAAGCCTGAATTCTAGGTGGATTCGCACTGAGCACACTGGAGAAAAATCAATGTATAACCATGAATGCAGAAGGATGGGCAAATAGGACAAGATAACCATGTATAAGCTAAATGTATGCAAATTAACAGTGTCCTACAATGCAAGCAACCCGATATTTATACTTATAAAACATCATATACCAGTGAACATGGCATAATCTGCAACAAGAACCAAAATCTAGACCTTATCTTGAAGGTTAGGTAGTTAAGTAAAAAACATAATATGATCAGATTGGTAAAATAAGAACTCTATCAGCATGATGCTTTTGTAAAATCAGCAAAGATCCATCTCACATTCTAGATGGAGTAAATTCCTTGAACAACTACTATGTATAGATTTTGATCTTTTTTGTAGGAGATATACATACCCCAATAAGCTTTCCTGCATTTTCAGGCCTCTTTCCAACCTTCAATGCAGCTGCGGCAGCAGCTCCAGAAGAAATTCCCACCTGTTCTCCAATTGAAGTTAGCAAACAGATATGAACTTTACATTGATATCAGAATTGAGGTGTGACAAGATTTGAAGAAAATTAACTCCAAACATGCAGGCTAGATAAGACACATATGTTCTTAATGTCCTATAAACAGGGTTTGGCAAGTAACATTCTTGAATATAAACTAACGTTTAATACGGTGAGTTTTCTAAATAACATGACATGATTGTTTCAACCAACTCTGGCATGTCTCGTTGTGTGTAAGTGCGAACATGCACACCAGAACACATTAAGAAACTTAAATTACACAAAGGGTTGAAAAATATGAAGGACTAACCAGCAAGCCTTCCTGGAGTGCTAATTGTTTTGCAGTTTCAACTGATTCATCACTTGATATCTGCCAAATTCACAAAAAGAGGAGAGTAATTATAATACAGACAAAGAAAGTCATGACATTCAGTATTTATCCAGGTCAGGTGGTTCCCATATCACCATTGTCATACTGGTCCTGAATTAAGAAAGAGAATCAATCTCCTGAATTAACAAGAAGCCAATGTATAAAGAAATGTTCATTATTGACCAGTACAGTAAGCAAATGCTTACAGAGATAAAGCAAGTCTAAAAGCCAAATGTCCATGAAATATAAACTCTCTGTTCATTAACCAATTTTGCATAATTCATTCCTGTCCAGGATGAAAGATAACCTCTATTTTCTACTGTGCAAAGTATACCAGTATAACATGTTCAAATGTGTAACCTAACGTGAATATCAACAAAGCTTGCCGTACAAATCAAGTAATTAAACTTTAGCAACAGATGATACTTAATATATGTGAATAATTCAACTAAATACTACAAGTATGCATGTGATAAAATCAGAAAGAAACACACAAGTTCTCAAAAATGTATCAAACATTATTTCCCATTTTGTTACGATGACCAAAAATACATCAATAAAAATCCCTTAGTCTTTTTTAACAAAGAGGGACCTAGTTCCATACAAGGGTAAGTAGATGTTGGGTACCAGAGTAACATCATAAGAGGAACAAAAGGGACAATAGGCAATCATGTAATTTTACTAAAAGAAAGAAAATTACAATACCTGTCTTTCTAACTCCAAGGAGAAAACAATAACACCCTCTTTCGGAAATAGGAAAAACAATTACAAGGAGAACCTTGAAAGAGAAATTATTTTTCCTCTCTTAGTTTTTCTCTCAAGCACTAAAGCAATAGAAGAGAGAATGAAGTGATTTTTGTGTGTTTTACTAAGAAAACATTGTGTTCCTCGTATAACAAGAAAAGTAAGCACCAAAGTAATTTTTTTTCGATTTTCCCATATTCTCTTGAAGATTTTGATGAAATTAATCAAATCTTCACACCATGCTTTATTCTTTGCCATCGTATTTCTTTTTTTTTTATAGGCCATAGTAAGATCGAACCCATATCAACTTGTTAATGCTAACTAGCTTTGTCATAACATCTGCTAGGTTTTCATTGATGTGAATCTTTTTCATATCCACACTTCATTTCATTGTTCTACTACTTTTCAAACAAAGTGGTAGTATATACCTATATGCTTTGTCCTGGAATAAAAGGCAAGATTCCTTACAATGTGTCACAATATACAATAAGCTTTTATTGTTTGGGCGCAAGTTCCTCCATTAACCTTTGAATCCAAATAGCTTCCTTGCATGCTTGAGTAGCTACCATGTACTCAGCTTCTATAGTAGACAGAACTACAACATCCTGTAATTTAGATAACCAACTTATTGTCCCTCCCTACAAGTGTAGACACATAGGCAGTAGCCGATCTCCTTTTATCAAGATCACCAGCAAAATCAGAATCAACATAGCCTTTGACAACTAACTCTGATCCTCCAAAACATAATGCATCACCTAAGGTTCCTTTGATGTATTTAAGGATCCTCTTAATAACACTCCAATGCTCTCCACCAGGATTTTCCATGAATATACTAATCACTATTGTTTGTGCAATATCTGGTCTTGGACAAATCATGACATACATAAGGCTTCCCACCACCAATGCATACGATATTCGAGACATTTTCCTCCTTGTTGCTTCATTGTTTAGACTCATACTTGAGGATAACTTACAATTGATAGGAAATGGGATAGAAATTGGCTTGCAATCTTGCATGTTAAAGCGTCGCAAGATTTTCAATAAGTAATTTTTCTAAGAAAGTGAAATATTCCGATCTTTTCCATCTTAGTGAATTTACATCCCTAAAATCTTGTTTGTTGGTCCCAAATCATTCATATCAAACTCCCTAGCCAATCGTGCCTTCAATTCTTGGATTCGAGATTTGTTAGGGCCTACCACCATGTCATCCACATACAACAAGATTATAAAATCATTCTCATGAAACCAATTGTAATATGTACAATGGTCTGAACTTAGTTTGTTGTAACCAAGGCTAATAATGAAGGAATCAAATCTCTTATACAACACTTGGGCTCTACTTTAAGCCGTATAGAAATTTGGTCAACCTGCAAACCAAGTTTTCTTGTCCTTTAAAGCCTTTTGGTTGAAGCATATATATTTCTTCTTCAAATTCTCCATGAAGAAAAACAATTTTTACATCCAATTGCTCAAAATGTAAATCAAATGTAGCACACAAGGCTAAAACAACTCTAATTGTTGTCAATCTAACAACTGGAGAGAATATTTCACTGAAGTCAATGCCTTCTTTCTAAGCATATCCCCTTTACTACCAATCTAGCACAATATCATTTCACTTGATCATTGTCATCTCATTTGATCTTATAGACCCCTTTGCAACCAATGGCTTTCCTATCTTTTGGAAAATCAACAAGCTTCCATGTCTTGTTTCTGTGAAGAGCCTCTATTTCTTCTTGCATCGTCGTCATCCACATAGAACCATATGAACCACTCACAACCTCCTGAAAAATTGAAGGCTCTCCTTCATTTAGAAGACAATTCCCACCATGGCTTGTCATAACATATTGTGAGTGCCAAGATGGTTTAACATGTTCTCCTATATGATGGCAGAGCCCCAGCAAAGGACCAACTACTAGGGCAATGGCTAGAAGGATACAAGGAGAGACATACTATTATATATATTTAAATCCATGACCTAGTTGTAAAAATTAGAATAGGATTTTATTTCCTTGCAAAATAAATTGGACCAAGTAGTGTAGATTTAGGCTTGTATTTGCCTTCAATTAGAATAGGGTTATGTGTTCCTACTAGGGAGATGGGACCTAGAGAACTATTGAAGTCTTCTTCTCCTTCCTTCGGTCGGTCAGGTTGTGGCGTGATGAACTGGGATTCTTCTCGTCCTCCTACTTCTCCTTCGGCACTCGGTCTCGGGTGAACACGGGATGGTGGGGGTACCTGCGAAGGCACTCCGACGCTCAAGTCAGTAAAGCAGGTGATGGTGTTCTGGTAGGTGAACAGTAATAAATGACGTACCTTACTCCTTGGGATGCGTGCTATTTATATTACTCTAATGGGCCTACCTTGTTGGGCCCAATTATCGGAGTGGATACCGCTTAGGGTTGTATTACCTAATTCTTAATGACGGATTAACTTCATTGACCTTGATTTGAGCATTAACGGTAATATGGGTCGGCCATCAGTCAGGTTTCCCTGGTCTCGGTCGTCTCGGTCAACTCTTCTAAGGTCTCGGCCAGGTAGATCGTCGGCCTCGGCGTCTCGACCGAGTCTCTTGGGTCTCGACCTGATTTCCCCTGGTCTCGATCAGGTAGACCAGGGTCTCGATCAGCCAAGTGGGTCTCGGGCAGGGAGACCAGGGGTCAGCCTCGCCCATACCGGTACATTATGGTTATGGTTTCTAAACCTACCTAGGGTTTAATTGGGCTCAAGTTTGGCCATCATAAACCCTAGGTCGTCACATGAGACCTTCCACGCCTAGGTTAAACACGGTTCACATTGTCATTACACTTGCCATGTGACTAGCTTTGGCACCTAGGTTTGAATTCAATTCTCCCACCAATTTCCCTTGCAATGGTTAGGGTTTCTAAACCTACCTAGGGTTTAATTGGACTCAATTTTGGCTCATTGTAAACCCTAGGTCAGTCACATGAGACCTTACATGCCTAGGTTAAACACATGATTCACATTGCCATTACACTTGCCATGTGACTAGCTTTGGTGCCTAGGTTTGAATTCAAATCTCCCACCATTTTACCATGTAAATGGTCAGGCCCTTCACCTATAAATAAGAGTGCTTGGCTCATGAATTTTCAGTTCAAATACATATGAGCTATGCTGCCAAATTGTAGCCAAACTCTCCTCTTGTGTCCTCTCTTTAGGATAGACACTTTGTTTGATCTCTCTCACCTTTCTCCAAGTGATTAGGCCTCACCTATCACTCTCCACACACTTCACAGCTACTCCAAGGCTCCTAGAACTCCTTAAGTTCCTCCTTGACTCCAATCAACCATTGCTTATGCCATTTCAATCCAAACAATTGAAGAAACAAGCCAAACCGTGAAGATGCAAGCTATCACTTTCAATCATCAAAGTCCTCCATTACTAATCTCATTTGGCTTTTGTTCTTCATGCTCTTGTTCTGACTCAGAAGAATCATCCAAAGACTTCTTCTCTGTTTGTATTATGGCAGTGTCTTTTGTAAAGCTATCATTTGTTTTCTCATTTTGCAGTTCATTTTCCGCAAAAACTGCATCCCTGCTAACAACAACCTTGTGGATAGTGGGATCTCATAGGTGATACCCCTTCACATTCTCACCATAGCCCAAGAATATATATTTCCTAGATTTTGGATCCAACTTTGTTCTTTCTTAAGAGTTGTACATCACATATAAATTACATTCTCAGCATCCTTGCTACATCCATGCTAACAACAACCTTGTGGATAGTGGGATCTCACAGGTGATACCCCTTCACATTCTCAGCATAGCTCAAGAATATATGGACGAAAGGCAAGTATAAAAAGGTTCAAATAGTCTATGGTAACTCAAAGTAGCATAATGTGGAGCGGGATTGCGAATAGAATGTGTAGCTTTACATATGGCAATTAGAAGATTAGGTTCAGCAATTGGAGCCGAAAGGGGTGGAGGTGTTGGCATTAGAAGAGAGTCATTTGATGGACGTTGGGAAGTATGACAACTATACACCTAAAGAGTAGGTGGAGGTAGTGAATCTTTAGGTGCACTAGGCACAACAAGAGGATCACAAAGAACAAGAATACTAACTTGATTAGATGGAGACACAAAAGGAGAAGGAGAAATTTAAAGTAAAGGGAAAACTCACTGAAGATGACTGCTGAAATAAAATAGCGGTAAGAGAAGGTGAGAAATATTTAAATCCTTTTGTGATTGAGTGAACCCTAGAAAGACATATTTGTGTGACCTAGGAAATAATTTACCAAGACCATAACTAAAATTATGAACAAAGCATGTGGATCCAAAAACTTTGGGAGGTAAGGGGTAAAGAGGGTCATGAGGAAATAAAATAGAATGAGGAATTTTGTTTTCTAAAACTAAAGATGACATGCGATTAATGAGATAACATGCACTAAGAACAACATCACCCAAAAAACGTTGAAAAACCTCACCATGGATTAAAATAGTATGAGTTGTTTCAACAAGATGTCTATTCTTGCGCTTAACCACCCCATTTTGTTGAGATGTATAAACACACGAAGTTTGATGAAGAATGCCATGAGACGATAAAGGTTTAACATAATAAGAAAGATACTTATGCATTATCACTGCATAAAATACGAATAGAAATTCCAAATTGATTTTTTATTTCATTGTAGAAGGTTTGAAATATAGAAAACAACTCAACGATTTTTCATTAAAAACACCCAAGTAATTAAAAACACCCAAGTACATCTTGAATAATCATCAATAAAGGTAACAAAATATAGAAATCCTAAATTACACATAATACGACTTGGTCCCCAAATGTCAGAGTGAACTAAGGCAAAAAAGGAATGAAGCAATGTTGTGAAAATTGCAAGTATATGTATACTCGCTCGATTCAACGTTTTTGGGAAGAGATCGAGCTGACTCGCATGGAGGATCGTTGGTTAAGCGGATCGGAACGAATTTGCAAGTACGTATCTGGATCAGAGGATCTTTGACTGTCTTCGATCCGTTACATGGGTTAGTACATCGCACAACTTTGAAATTGCGATCACTGAACCTTAAAAAAATCCCCAAATCCAACCTCATTCACTGAAACCACATCACTCACAGCTTCGCCACTGGCATCTCCATCGCGCACGCCTGTCGTTCTCCTCACCGTAAACGACGACACTTCTGTTCTCCGTGCTCGCGTTTGACACTGTTGCATCATTCAAGATCGCACGAACTACTTGCCATAGAAGTCGCCATCACACTCGCCGCAAGCGCGCTCGCCATTGTCGCGCCCCTGCCATTGCACTCGCCACGCTCCTCTCTATTCTTGTGTTGTCACAGAGGGAGAGCTCATCTTTTATATACTAATTGTTTTAATTAAATTTTTATTTCAGTCGTGGAACTATTCCTCTCTTGTTTTAGTTTTTTGTTGTGTTGGTTGATAATTATAATGGCAAGTGGAAGGTCTGATCATGCGTGTAAGCATTGTGTTTCTATTGATGGGAAAGCGAGAAACTTAAAATGTAAATATTGTGAGAAAGTATTAACATGAGGGATTTATAAATTGTGTTATGTATTAAATATAATTTTTTATATAGAAAATTACTAGAAAAAGAACTACGAATGTGTTTCCCCCTAACTAACATGACTCAAACGATAAACTTGATAAATTAGACAAACTTAGAACAAGTTGTTGCATCTTGATAGTTGTCCGATAGCGGGTGGCACAGCCCAACAAACTCTTGTTAGGATGTCTCTAAATAGCTCTAATATCATATTAAGTAGTAGACTTTAAGCCTAACTCAACCTTATAAAAATGACTCATAAGGTGAGATTTTCCCTCACTTATATACTATGAAATGTTCTTATCTCTAGTTGATATGGGATCTCCAACAGATAGAAATATCTAACAATATCTAATAATATCTAATAGTTAGGAAATATGTGAAGCCACTAGGCTCTTTTAGTAGGCTGCCACGTGTCAATAGCTTAGAGGATATATTTGTTAAGTGTTAGTTGTACCAGTTTTGCTATATATGGCTACTTCTATCTTTTTTGGGTATCTTGCAATTGATTCATCAAATTTTTGTAATTCTGCCCTTCATCTTAATAAAGTTTTCAGAACTTTTCTTTTCTTGGGTTCCCTATTCTCCCCAAGTTCTTTGAATCTTTTGTGTTCCTAGAACTAGAAAATTTTATAACATCATATATCTGAAAACAACTTTAATTCCATAAATCTAAATAAAATAACAAATCTATACAATCTAACTCTAAACAATTATTTAATTATTAATATTTTCCTCACCATCAACTTCACTTGTAACTAAATTCTAAAAAACATGCCTAAATGAAAATCATTAACAATTGATATAAAGGTATTATTGTTAAATTTGAAATTAAATATTAAAAAAAATATTTTAGAAGCGGACATAGAATGTTAATTATATACATTTCTATAGACCCTCACACTTAGATATTTAAATATTAACAGATAGCGGGTGTCAGCAAAATATGGATATCATGGTACCCATACCTACTCTATAAACAATCGGTTAATTAAAAGTATCCATTTTGTTTTACCCGCAGATATTTGTAGATATGAATTTCTTTGTCATTCCTAAATAAGAGGAAGAATATCTCTTCCAATCTAGTTCAATTGTCTGAAGAAATACATGCAACAGAATCAAGCACAATGATTCAAATGTCAGATTCCGAAGAATTCAGCTTTTGAAAATAATTAGTAGCAAAGTTTAAAACACTCGGTTTGGGAAACAACAATACTCATTAGATTATAACATAAATAGAAAAAGACAACTGGAAAGTGTAAGAACAGACCGCTATAACTTCATCAAGCACATCTTGATCCAAATTCCTGGGCACAAAACCAGCTCCAATACCCTGAATTTTGTGAGGTCCTGTAGTTCAGCAGAAAATAGAAAAGATACAGCTTCTTAAAAAGAAATTAAAATTAAAATAGTGGATTTGGAATATGTAGAAACTTTTTTCTGGTTTTGTACCTGGCTTTCCGCCTGAAAGTATGTTGCTTTCCAGAGGCTCTACACCAATAACCTGATACATATTGAAAAATAACTTAAAGGAACCCAATAACATAGAAAGCTTTCCTAAAAGAAATGTGCTTTAGATGATAAGACATGAGCAGTGAATGGAGTATATAGATTGATATATACTTGCACCAAGAATTTTATGTATGGAGCATTCCTTTCCGCCATTATTTTGATTGATACTATCACATAAATTTGGGTTTGGCAATGCCATTGAAAAAGATGATACCTGTATTTTTGGGTTTTGTTGTTTTAAGAATTGGCCAGCTCCAGAAACAGTTCCGCCAGTTCCAATTCCTGCAACTAAAATATCTATCTTTCCCCTTGTATCTTCCCATATCTCTGGACCAGTTGTCTCAAAATGAACCTGTATAGTTGAATCCAACTTTGTATATCAGATGACACGGTAGCACATGCTGCTAAATCTATTTAGGACATTTCAATCAAGTTGGTTATATTGTCTCTCAATTTGAACATTTTCCCAATCCTTTTGTTTTCTGTAGCAATTTTAGAAAATAGTGCTTAGGAAGCCAAAACTTTAAAAAAAGGTTAACTGGCTGCATGACTTTGTTACTTCTAGAGAACCCTGTAACTGACTTCAATCTTGTGTATCATGTGTTATGATAAAGTCTTGCAGAAAACCCAGAACAGAAGAATGAATTAAGGAAGGGAAAGACCACAGAATAAGTGCATGTGAAAGTAATTTGAAACAGTTTATCGTGAGTACCATTACTAATGTCATCATCCCCTGGGAGAAAGTAACCCAAAAATGGGTTTGATAAAATCCTCATTGCTGCCAGCAAGTGTTTTAAAGTTAAGTTTTCATTGAAGAACAGTTCTTACTAGAATCAACAATAATATTTGTGGCAGCTGCACAAACCAAGCAACATTTTATCTCCGGATTGTTGTATGTCTGTGTGAAGGACACTACACTTCATAAATGGCTATGAACATTCTAATACACTGTACAGCTGTTAGATACATAAGGGCATTGGAGTTGGAGTAGGTTCATCGGTAACTCTGGGGAAACTTGGTTATTCTCATAATCAGAGCTATGAACATTTTCTTTTGATTATGTTCACGGGCTTGATAAGAAAATGGAGGACTGAGGTCAAAGTGCGGTGGCAGGGCACCTGGCGGTATACTTTGTTATTTGGTGCCTGTAGCTGGAACAAAATGCATTTATCTTCAAGTGAAAATTTTCTTTTGCATTTCCATTAACCTGGACTTTATGACTACGGTTTTAAATAAGGCTTCCAACCGGATATAACTAAAAGAAGCATCAATTACCAAATCTGTGTACAACTGTACAAGATACAGGTCTAACCCGGATGCTGGACCTAACGGTGCACCCTGTATAGGTTCCCATTTTCAGGAACACAGGATTCATGGACTTAAACATAGAATAAGCTGTTATAATTACCTTAGGATTTGAAGGATTATCAAATTGTTGAAGTATGTATGCATTGGGGGTATTTTTCAAAATTTCTTCAGCCTTTTGAACTGCACCATTCATGCCCTTCGCTGCATCAGTCAAAACAAGCTCAGCCCCAAATGCTTTCAAAAGAACTCGTCTTTCTAAACTCATTGAAGCAGGCATTGTCAAAATGAGTTTATATCCTCTTGAAGCTGCTATAAAGGCAAGACCAATTCCAGTGTTCCCACTGGTAGGTTCCACCAATATACTCTGAAATGCACATGAGAAGCAAGTTATCCCAGACAAAAAAAATGATCAAGCAACATTAAAATTATTTAGCCACAGCTAACCTGAAAATAAAGTTAATCACAAAAAATTATCTAGCTCCTATGAAGACCACAGTATGCAGCATAAATGTAAAGGACAGAACACTGTCTCATTCCACCCCAAAGTAAAAAGTTTGACTTGACAAAATGTTCATACTGAGTCGTAGTTTTAGAATAGTCAAACCAGTAAATATCTCTGCAAAGTTGTGCAAGATGTCATTTTGATAATAGAAAAAAGTTTATAATGAACACATTGAACTCATATTAGGGCATATAAAGTCTCAACATTTTAAAAATTTGCTCATATGCAGTCACATTATAAAAGCTTAACATACACCAAAGCATGGTAGTATGATTTCTTGACAAAGGATCTGTTTGAGAAACATCTCCATAAAGACTTCTAGAGAAGAAAAAAATGAAGTGAACTTCTTCATAAATTAAATTTAACTTGTGGACAAGTAAAAACATAAATAATTAAAGAAGCAATATGAGAGATCTTCTACAAACTAGCTTATGCATAAACTAATTTTAAATTACAAAAATGAACATTTCATTTTTTTCTTATGTTTCTCTGCTATAAGCTTTTTTTTTTGGAGAAAGGTGCACAGTTAATTTTATTGTCAACAAGGAAGTTGTATACCTGTGGTGAAGCACAAGAGTATAGAGATATTGACAAAATACACCATATACGTCAATTATGTCAGATACTATTTCTAAAAAATCATAGTTACTTCCAAAATATTATTTTTGCTTCAATTAATGCCTGCTAAGGCATTACATGTTGGACTCTAGAACAATACTGCTAAGATCAAACATAAAACAATTTTGATACCTAAATAGAAAATGCCAAGTATGGGAAGAATAAGTTGTTAAGGTGGTCTGCATTAACCATGGCTGACAAGCAGCAAGAGTTATAGTGAAATCAAATATTACAAAAAGTCACATACTATGACATCCACATTTTCTTTCTACCATTTATACCTTCCCAGGTGTTATAGCTCCTCGCTGCTCAGCATCATTTATCATGCTCAAACCAATCCTGCAAGATGAAAAATTGGAAGCATTAAAGAAAAAAAATACTAGGGACAGAGTAAACCTCCAACATGCAAATTTATGTGGCCAAATAACTTATGCAAGCGCATAGAAGCACCAGCATCAGCCTCAGGAATTTTGAGTTTATACCTAACGACAACTTAAACTATCACCAAATAATGGATACATAATCAAGTCTTTTTCACTAGTACCATAAAAAGAGTTAGATGTAATCCATATTGAAATCCAGTTCTTGAAGCTATCCTCGTCAACAAATAACAACAAAAAGAATAAAAACTAGCAAAGAAATCAACAACAAAATCAAACCAGATAATTTTGTCACCTGAAACATGGACTTGTTTGGTTTGAGAAATATTTTCTATTTTAATTTTCAGCAACACACTCTTTATAATTGGTTCATCTTCCAAACAGTCATACAATTCTTACATTTTAAAGATTACGCTTAAAAAACTATCTTATTAACATTCCTTGGTCACAAATGCCAAAATCTTTGTCGCTTTATTTCATGCTGTTAAGAGATATTCACAACATCATTTTCATTGAGACTAAAAACCACGATCACAGATCTCACATGTTTAACAAGCAACTAATCAAATTCAAGTTCTTACCTGTCTTTGACACTACAACACGGTTCCATAATCTCAAGCTTTGCAGCAATATTGGCCACAGAACCCTTCGTGATATTGTTTAGGTAAACCATTGGCGTTTTCCCTATGAGCTGTGCCACGTCAGCAGCAAAAAGAACCAAACAGATTAAGATTTATCCTTGAAGCTGATTTCACACACATAAATCAAACGACAAAAGTTCCTTAATAGAATAGAAGTTTCTCCTCGGTAACCTATGTGAATATTTATCAAAAACTTTCATTTTATAGATTATGTGACTGTTTAGAGAGACTTTTGGCAGGCACCTATAGGAAGGGGCAAAAGAAAAAAAAAAATCATTTCTCCAACATCAAAAATTAGTTTATACCTCAACTAATTTGTAAAAGTTATTGACTGATAGCTTCATCAAAAATCTGGTTTTCATCCCATGAAGCATGAGATTTAGCTCATGCAAAAGCTAATTTAATATTTCCTTCTTATTTTTCTCTTCCAAAAATGCCAACCCTCCAAACAGACCTTATGAGAGATTAACCTCCAATTCTAACTAAGAACAACGGTAAAAGCATCTAAAGAACTCATCTAAGCTATTGTATCCCAAAGGTGAAGAAATTTCAAGCAACACATTCAGAGGCTTGAAAATTCAGTTAAACTAACCTGGGTAACATCCTCAGCAATGTTGAGACCCTCAATTTCGGTTTGGGGCTTAACGGAGACAGCTTTGCAGAAAACGGGGGAAGGCGACGAGATCCTCGTGACGAGTGGTCTCGAACAGCGGCCGCTGGCGGGCCTGAGTGAATTGGCGGTGGAGACGGTGGTGAAAGAGTGGAGAGTGGGAGCACGCGAAGAACAGGTGAAGGAGTTGACGAAGGAAGCAGAAGCCATTGTTGTTGGTGAAGGTAAGGAATTGGAGAACGACGACGTTTGTCGAGTTGAGCTGAAACTGATTTGTCGAAACGAAAATGGCAAGTTACTGCAGAATCGCACGAACTCACTTCACAGTATCCTTTTGTAGTTGCTCCCACGAATGTGCATTGGAAGATGTGTGGCAAAGGGCCAATGATAAGTTAGCAACAATAAAAATCACACATTGTTCTTCACTGTCACACTCTATGACTTTTATTATTACTTTATTACTATATATAATGATTAAAAGTTATTCTTATTTTTTCTAGATAATAAGAATCACATCTATCACATATCAATTTAATATTTGAAAAATAGTATTATTAGGAGAAAAAATTTCAGCTACATTTTAAATATTTTGAACAAGTAAAAATTAGAGTTTAGTGATCATGCTCTCGTAATCTAAAATTATTTTATATTATTGTCCAATCACAGATAATTATTTATATAGTTTTTAACTTAATTAAATATAAAGATGAATAAACCTACGAATATATTTTTTGTAAGCATGTAAGAGTAATTATTTTCGTCGGGATTAAATGTGAAGTTATTAAACGTTTTAAAAAAATGAAACATTGTTTGGAATAAACATACATTTTATGATAAATATGATTTATAAATTTTCCAACAAAATATTTCTAAAAGCTAATTCCTACATATGTGATTTAATTAAAAGTAAGATATTCTCTGCGTAGTAGAACAACGCTTCAGAATAGTCTATTAAATTTGGGAAACAATGAATAGATTATCAAACTAAAACCTGAATTAAAATTAGACAAAAAATAATTTCCCCTGAAATTATATACGTGTTGACTTGTTCCAAATCCAAAGTGTTGACATTTTGGATAGACGCTGGATTGACGTGATTAAGATAACGAAAAATTATTAATTTTAGCCTGTAATAATGGTAATATTTTGAATTTTTAGAAATAAACGAAAATAACATTTTAGTCTCTTTTTAGTGATTTTAAAAATTTAATTAACAAAAATATTTACAGTTTCTGTATGATTATTGTCTTTTATATGTTTAACGTATTTGAAATCAAAATATCGTAGTATTATGAGTAAAAAAATAAAATTCAAAACTTAGCCAGTGACAAAAAATAATTGACAGATATATTTTGTATTTATTTTATAACTTCTTTTAACTTAATTTAATACAAAAGTTGACAATTTCGTTAATTTCTTTCTTAATTTAATATAAATAAGTTATCAGATAAACCTTCTTCTATGACTTTATACATCCTTCTTTACCATTATCAGTTTCACCATAAATTTAGGACATAAAATCAATTTATAAAGAAATATTTTTTTAATGGGTAAAATGACAACTGTTTATGTCTAGAGACGAATTTAGTAGTTAAAACATTATAAGATTACATATAAATAATAATAATAATAATAAATAAAAAATATGGTGGGAAGATAAGATAAATAAATTATAATCTCATTAAATATAGGATAAGCAATGAGTAACCTTATTTTATTATCACTTTATACATATTAGACAATAATTTTTATTTTACTTTTTTTATCAATAAAGAATGAATTAAAATTAAACCTGTTTCAACACTTATACAAAGAATTACATAAAAGCCAAAACAAAACCACATAAATACAACATAAAGATTGTTGCATGTTGCTGATTATGCAAAAAAAAAAAAAATAGCAAAAAAAACATACGATAGCAGCCCCTACCCCATATGACAGCACACAAACCATGAAAGAAGATTGTTACATGTTGCTGCAGATTATGCAAAAAAAAACAGCAAAAGAAACAAATAACAACAGCCCCCACCCCATATGACACCACACAAACCATGAATGACAACTATTTCATTAGTTTTCCAACATAGAGACCACAATCCATTTTTCCTCCTAAATTCAAAAATAATTTTCCTGATATACTTCCCCACCCAACCACAACTGCTCCTCCTTCACCCTTCTTACACTGCTTCCCTACTCACCTTGAACATCTACTAAAACAGATACAAATTTACTATCATCAAATTACTTTGATATTCATATCAAAACCAGCACTTTCAGCAGCTTTGTAAACAAAGGCTAGGGTTCATAACCCAATCCGAGAGCACAAAATTAAAGGTTGATACCCTGTGCTTCAACCTTAGCCATGACGAAAGCTGAGCTGAATGAAAAATTTCCTCAGCATCGGACACCCCTTGCTTGAAAACCACTAGATTTCTCTGTTCCCATATACACCGAACAATGGTCACCCACATTCCCTTCCACACCTTATTCTGATTGGAGGACAGGAAAACTAAGTGGAAGTTTTCAAAATGGTGTTTGATATCATTATGTTGTACAAACAAGATACCAAACCATCTATAACAAAGATACCATACACGTTGTGCATAAATACATTCAAGAAACAGATGATGAGAAGATTCTTCCGTCGCTTTACAAAGCATACATACTGGAGAAATACCCATCATACCTCTCTTGATGAGGTTGTTACTAGTAGGTAGTCTGTCAAGCAGAATCTTCCACGCTGTGATTAAAGCCTTAGGCGTTGCTTTTGCTTGCCATAAAAGGTTAAACACATCATCCGTATAACCACTGGGTTGGTTACTCAAACTCATATAGGCAGATTTCACAAAGAAAATTCCTGTCGGGTCCCCTTTCCATACAATCTGATCCAAGTTTTCCTTATCCATATTACCTATATTAATGAGATTAAACATTTCTCCCTCCAAAATGGATTCCCAATCAAACCTCACCCTCCTCCAGCTTAGCCACCATAGCCACTTGGAATCCCCCCAGTACCTACCTACCTCCCCCACCGTCTTCCCTTGGTCTAGAGATACAGAATACAACCTAGGATATAATAAGCTTAGTTTATAGCTGTTTTCAACCCACGCATCCTCCCACAATCTAACTTTGTCCCCAGAGCCAATTTTCCAAGCTATCTTTTCTTGAACCCATCCATCTCCTTCATCCTCACCACATACCTTATTCAAGTCTTGCCACCACCTGGATTGATATTTTAAAAAAGTTTGATTTCTTCTTGTTCCATTGTCATATTTAGAAACGAGGATGTCTTTCTACTTCTCTTTTTCCTCGCTCAGCAGTCTCCATTTCCATTTTGCTAAGAGTGCATAATTAAACTTTTGAATATCTTTTATCTCTAACCCTCCTTCCTCCATGGGCTTGCACACAGTCCCCCATTTAACCCAGGATATACACTTTTGATCATTGCCCCAAACCCAAAGGAAACTCCTTTGAATACTAGTAATTTTGTTAGATACCGATAACGGAGCTTTAAAGAAAGATAGATAGAAAAGGGGTAAGGCAGTAAAGACCGATTTGATTAAGCATAATTTACCTGCTAACCACAACCATCTCCCCTTCCATTTGCTCAGTCTAGCTTTAATTTTATCCACAATTGGTTCCCAAAACTGCTTCCTCCTTGGGTTACCTCCTACTTCTACCCCCGGGTATTTGAAAGGAATCTGCATAATATTACAGTTGAGAGTTCTTGCATACGTTTGGAGGGAAATTCTTTCTACACTAATGCTTGCCAGATTCAATTTGTGAAAGTTAATTTTAAGACCAGAAGCCAACTCGAAACACCTTAGAATGGTCTTGATTGTAAAAATGTTGGAAAATGAATCTTCACAAAAGAAAAGTGTGTCTTCCGTGAATTGTAGCAAACAACAATCAATCTCAGACTTTCCCACCTTTACTCCTTTAAGCAGGTGCTCCTTTACAACTTTTCTTACTAGACGAGCCAAACCTTCATCTACAACAAGGAACAAAAAAGGTGTCAAGGGGTCGCCCTGCCTCAACCCCCTCGTTGGTTTAAATTCCTCCGTAGGACAACCATTGATCAAGACTGATACCGATGATGATTCCAAACAACCTTTTACCCACTTTATCCATTTACTATGGAACCCCAACCTTTCTAACATAGTCAACAAGAAATTCCACCGGACCGAGTCATTGGCCTTTTCAAAGTCCACTTTCAAACACAACTCACTTCTCTGATTTCTCCTGACCTCCTCAATCACCTCATTGGCCATAAGAACATTGTCTAACATTCCTTTTTACTTCAAGAAGACTAACTGATTTTCATCAATAACCAAAGGTAAAACATCCTTCATACGACACGATAAGGCCTTAGTGATGATCTTGTACAGGGCTCCCACTAGAGAGATGGGTCTAAATTGATCGAGCGTATTGGGATCTTTCACTTTTGGGACAAGAGTAATAAATGAGGCATTACACCCCTTCGGTATGCATCCCGATTCCTGAAAACATAGTACAACATCCATTATATCCTTAAGAATATCCCAGTTATTCTTTATGAAGTTAAAATTAAATCCATCCGGACCTGGGCTCTTTGATCCCTCACATTGGCAAACTGCTTGTTTTACTTCATCCTTAGTAAAATTAGCAATCAGTTTTAAGCTAACCTCCCTAGGCAAGGACTTAAAGTCCACGACTCCAAGACTAACACTCAAATCGGGTGTGACCTTGAACACTCTTTTTAAGCGTATTGTTCGAACACTCTTTTTACTTCCCTTCTTACAACCTTTGGCTCCTCACACCATTGGTTATCTTCTTCCAACACTTTGACTTCATTTCTAAGTCCTCTCCATCTGATAACAGAATAATAGAATTTGGAATTTGAATCCCCATGTTTAAGCCAATTTGATCTAGCTTTTTGTCTGAAAAGAGATTCCAACTTTTTATCCAACATTCTCAGTTGACTAAACAACTCCAATCTTCTCAGTTTATCACTTTCTTCTAGATCATTGTTAGCATCTTTGACATCTAGGTGTTCAATTTCCTTCACAATCCTCTTCTTATTCTCTTCCATGCTCCCAAACACATTCCTATTCCACTCTTTGAGGTCATTCTTCAGAAGTTTCAATTTATCTTTGAACTTAGAAATACTATTACCCTGCACAACATATGAATACCATTTATCCTTCACCAATTCTTTGAAGCCAGGTTTCGTTAGCCAAGCATCTATAGATTTGAAGGGCTTCAGACCCCAATCTTTATCCTAAGACTTCACCACTAACGCACAATATCTGATATCACCCTCGGTTGAATGTATTGTTTACACACATGCCACATATGAAGCCACTCTTCAGAAACAAGAACTCTATCTAGCCTACTTTTAGCTGAACCATCTGCTTTGTACCACGTAAACTTCTTACCTACAATAGGTAAATCCAACAACAAATTCTTATCAATAAAGTCATTAAAGCCACAGATCTCATTCCTTTGGCTAGCATAACCTCAAATCCCTTTCCTTTCTTCAACACCCCTAATAGCATTGAAATCACCACACCACGCCATATTCTGGCATGTACTTTTGAGGGTTGTCAATGCTTTCCACATTGCTATTTTGTCACTTAAATTACATGTTGCATAACGTTAATCACAAGACACTGACAATTTAACTTAATATGCTAGCCAAATATAGTTATGAATCCACTACCAATAACATGATTATCGTAGTGGAACGTTTCTTTGTGCCACATAGATAGAGTACTCCCTGCCCCATTTACACCTTCGTTATGTACCCACCCAATATTACAACCCCCCCAAATTGAGAAACATTTGTTATCTGAAAACTTCGCAATTTTAGTCTCCTGTAGGCACACAAATTCCGCTCCCTCCTTAGCAATAATATGCTTTAAATATTTTATCTTCATACCCCCCCTCAAACCTCTGATATTCAAATTAACAATAATCATGGCACACCGATATTGATACCCTCTTTAGACATCTTCATGCAGTCCGGTTCACTAATGACCTCCCCTACCTCCCTTGAGCAAGTCGTCCCCAATTTTTTACCCAGGTCCCAAATTCTGACAGACTCGGCTTCCACTTCTTCTTTCCTAATTCGATTATTGCAGTCTATAATACCATTATCAAACATAGCTAAGAAGTTTGAATTTAACCTAGTTGAAGACTTGTTGTCGTAATAAATGGACCTCGATCCTTCCTTGGACCGCCACCGTTGTTGCACCGTGCAATCATCTTGCTCCCACTTCATTCGTAGCTGGCGGTCCCTGTGTGGTGTTGTGTAGGCTTCCTCTATTACTCCTCCTTCCTTCCCACTCAAAAACGTGTTCCTTACCTACTCAGAGCATTCCCTGTCATCTTCTCCCACGCAAAATTGAGGGTGATTGGTAAGATTGGTTTGGAAACCCGTTGTGACAGACGATGGGTTTGGGTTTGCGTCGCCGTTGGTAGTGGCGCCTACGATTTTTCCCGCCCTTTCTCTTTCGAGTTTTGATGATTGCCCGTCACCATCCACCGCGTCCTTCCCACTCAAAAATGTGTTCCTCACCTGCTCGGAGCATTCCCCGTCATCTTCTCCAACACAAAAAAGAGGGTGATGGGAAGATTGGTTTGGAAACCCTCTATGATCGGCGATTGGTTTGCGTCGCCGTCGGTGGTGGCGCCTACGATTTTTTCCGCCCTCTCTCCTTCGAGTTCCGATGAATGCTCGTCACCATCCACCGTGTCCTTCCCACTCAAAAATGTGTTCCTCACCTGCTCGGAGCATTCCCAATCATCTTCTCCAACGCAAAAAAGAGTGTGATTGGAAAGATTGGTTTGGAAACCTTTATGACTGGCGATGGCTTTGCATCATCGTCGGTGGTGGCGCCTACAGTTTTTTCTGCCCTCTCTCCTTCTAGTTTCGATGAATGTCCGTCACCATCCACGGCGCAATCCTCACTTACATTGTAACTTAATCCTGCAACGGGTCCTCCTCTGATTGCTGATTAGGCCTAATATTCTTTTCAACAAAAATGGGCTTCACTGGTTTGGACCTAGCACAAATTGCACTGGATGTTTCAACCACTTCAACTAGGTTAACAAGGGAGTTTTGTAATAACGCGCACGCAACGTTGACCTGCTTGGTGACAAACAAAGTTGCATTCTCCCCAGAATACACCTGCTCACTCAATCCTATTCTGGGAAAAAGGGACTTCCTTTTCTGCTGACACTCAATAAAGCCCTCAGAACATTCCCCTTCTTGCATCCTTTTTGTCTGTAGTGTTGACCCGGTCTGACCATCCCCTTTGGGCACCGCATCCCGCCGTAAAACCTCACTTGTGTTCCCTCCCTCTTCATCACCAAAATTCACCGAAATAATTGTTTCTTCCAGGAAGGACTCCGTCAACGAAATACTATAAGAGGAAGCATACTGATTCCTGATACACTTGCATTCTCCTCCCCCTGACTTACCATCTCCTCTATGATGCTAATATTATATATTTGTCCATTAATTTGGAACCTCTTAGATAATTCTACCTTGCAGGATTTTACTTGGCGCACCTGCAGACGGGCATACTCCAAGTTATCCCAGGCATACGAAGCTTCGTCAATATCGACCAGGGATGCCACTTCCCCAACAACCTGCGAAAAACAATCTTTACTCCACAACGATAAGGGTAGCCCATAACATCTCACCCATACAATTTTATGATCAGCTACCTATGATTCGAACCATGGTTTTAAATCCTCAAATAAACAAACGAACCATTCGTTATTTAGCTTGATGATGTCTTCCATTCGTTCTCCTTCCTTGGGAGTTAAGAGAACCAAGTTATCACCCATATATCTCACCTTAAACATGCTCATCCCCCATTTCACACATTCTTCACATAACAAATCATATGTTAACCCAGGTGACATTTGGCCAACCACACTTTTGGGCATCCAAGGTAACACATTGGACCTGGTCGTGATGATGGGACCTCTCCACTGGTCTTGTGTAGGCCTTTTTAATGCCTCTGCATAAGACTGTTTCCCCTTTCCGTCCCTTTGATTTTCGTTCCCTCTTTTTTCCATTCATACCTCCTTACCCTTCCGCATACCTTCTTTGTGAGCTTCATTATTTCTGACCGTTCTAACCACATTGGCCACACCACCTTTTTGTTCATACACAAGTGTGATCAAGTGCTTTGAAGAATCCAAATCCAAGGTGTTTGATGAAAGGTTGGTGTTGCTGCTGTGTTTGGGTGGGATCTAGGTAGAATGAAGTGTGATTCACTTCTTTGTTGAATCTAAAATTGATGTGAATTAAAACCTTTTTTAAAGTAAGTATTTTTCCAACTAAGTGAAAAACAACCTGTTATTTTGTCGAATCAACCGGTTGTTTTACTCTTAGGAGTTTTTGAAAAAGGTTGAAAGGTGTTTGGTTTGGTTGACTTAACTGTCAAGCCAAAACAATCAGTTGTTTCGTGATTACAACCGATTGTTTCTTTGAAAGTCCTAACAGAATTCAGTTTTGAATGATGAATCTGTTTTAAATGTTTTCTAACTGAATATGCTCCTTCATTAATTGCTTTGACCAATCTTAGGAAAATATAAATGGTTTGTTTATGTTTTCAAATAAGTAAGAAACAACTTTGAGAAATTCAGTTTGACAGATTTGATTCTAAGATTTCAAGATTCACATCAAGCTTTGGATTTTCAAGAGAGAGT
>Ga0123342_1003417_pt1 | contig 25482 bp, 13 predicted proteins | sample Turbeawhitnodule_FD_89960 | JGI IMG/M metagenome (GOLD analysis project Ga0123342, IMG submission 89960) | Root nodule microbial communities of legume samples collected from Mexico - Turtle bean Mexico white nodule | ecosystem: Host-associated > Plants > Roots > Nodule | place: Mexico: Nepantla... | reverse complement strand
GGTGTTGTGTTGCCAAGGAGTATTGTGTGTTCTTGAGGTGTTCAAGATCAATACTCTTGGTGTGGTTTGCCAAAGGTAGTGTATTTCTTGAAGGGTTCAAGGTCACTACTTTGGTGGTTTGTGTTTTTTAATCTGGTTTGATTGCTTAGTGGATTACCCAGTGGTATTCTGGGACTGAATGTAGCTCTTGGTTTAAGAGTGAACCAGTATAAATTGTTTGTGTGATTCTCTCTTACCTTGAACTCATTTAAATTTTGTTTTAAGTTGTTTGTGTTTTTAACTGATATAAACAACTGATTGTTTCGAAGAAACAACCGATTGCTTTTTTGTGTATTGCTATATAACTGCTTAAGTTCTTGGCTAACTTGATTCATGTTTTGGATTTATACAAAGAATTTCATTGAACTTGAAATTTTTTTCAAAAACCCCTCTTAAACAATTCAATTCAATTCAGATTTTCATGCTTTAGATTTTCAAGAGAAAGTGGAATAGGATTGCAATTGTATTCAATTCAGATTTTACTATGATCAGGTGTAATCCTTTCTAAACCTATTGTATTTCTGGTGTTGTGTTGCCAAGGAGTATTCTGTGTTCTTGAGGTGTTCAAGATCAATACTCTTGGTGTGGTTTGCCAAAGGTAGTGTATTTGTGTGGTTTGTGTTTTTTAATCTGGTTTGATTGCATAGTGGATTACCCAGTGGTATTCTGGGACTGGATGTAGCTCTTGGTTTAAGTGTGAGCCAGTATAAACTGTTTGTGTGATTCTCTCTTACCTTGAACTCGTTTAAATTCTGTTTTAAGTTGTTTGTGTTTTTAACTGATATAAACAACTGATTGTTTCGAAGAAACAACCGATTGCTTTTTTGTGTATTGCTATATAATTGCTTAAGTTCTTGGCTAACTTGGTTCCTGTTCTGGATTTATACAAAGAATTTCATTTAACCTGAAAAGGTTTTCAAAAACCCCTCTTAAACAATTCACCCCCCGCCCCTCTTGTTTAAGACCATATATTCTAACAATTGGCATCAAGAGCTTGGTACTTGAAAAATATTCAAGTTTGATCCTAAAATCTTTTTTCTATGGCTGAAAAACTACCTTTTGGGGAGGATGCCTCAATTAACAGACCACCTTTGTATTGTGGTTTGAATTATCAGTTTTGTAAGGTTATAATGAAAATCTTTGTTGAATCACTTGATAAAGGAATTTGGGATGCAATTGAAAATGACCATTTTATTCCTAAATTTGAAAAGGATGGATTTTCTATTGAAAAACCATGATCCCAATGGACTAATGCTGAAAACAAAAAGGCCAAGTTTGATTGCATTGCCAAGAATATCATAATCTCTGCTTTGTACTCTGACGAATTTTTCAGGATCTCACAATGTGCATCTGCTAAGGAAATGTGGGATACTCTAGAGGTCACCCATGAAGGAACAAATGATGTGAAGAGAGTAAGGAAACATACTCTAATACAAGAGTATGAGATGTTCAGAATGCTCAAAGGAGAATCAATTGCTGAAGTACAAAAGAGATTCACTCATATTATCAATCATCTAATGAGTCTTGGAAAAACCTTTGACAAAAAGGAGTTGAACATCAAGATTCTCAAGTGTCTTGATAGATCTTGGCAACCTAAAGACACGGCTATCTCAAAATCAAAGGACTTGACATCTTTGATTACAACCTCCTTGTTTGGAAAGCTTAGAGAATATGAGTTGGAGATGAATAAACTCAATGTTCAAGAAAGTGAAGACAAACATGTAAGAAACATTGCCTTGAAGGATGCCAAGCACAAGAGTAAGCAAGACTCAAGTGATGAAAGTGAGGAAGAAACTCTTAGTTTGTTGTCCAAAAAGTTTAACAAATTCTTGAAGAGAAACCGCAACAAGGAATCCAACAAAGAAAGGTATGGAAACAAGAAAACTAGTGATTTCAATTCTAACAATTACACTTGCTTTGGTTGTGGAGAACACAGGCATATAAAAGTTGATTGCCCAAATAAAGAAGGCAAGGAAAAGAAGTCAAGCAATAAGGAAAAGAAAGGGAAATAAAAAAAAAACCCTATATTTCTTGGGATAAAAATGAAGTCTCTTCATCAAGCTCCTCATCAAGTGAAGATGAAAAGGCCAATCTGTGTTTGATGGCTGAAGGAGATGATGATTCATGTAGCTCAAGAAGTGTAAGTTCTTGTGCCTCCTTAAATGCTGAAAGTTATAGTCAATTGCTTCAGCTTTTAAAGAAACTCATGAAGAAGCTAACCGATTGGCTCTCTTAAACAACCGATTGAAAGGGTTGAATAACTGGTTTGAAAATAGAGTCAAGACACTAGAAGAAGAATTGGAAAATTCAAAAACTGATTTTGAAAAACTTGAAATGCATTGTAAAAAATCTTCTTGCTTGTGTGACTCAAAAGCTTGTGAAATTTGTAAAACTCTTGACAGTAAAGTTCACTATCTTGTAAGAACTGTGGATAAACTTTCAAAGAGTAAATCCAACTTTGAAACTGTCTTGGCATCCCAAAAATGTGTTTTTGGAAAATCTGGTTTGGGGTTTAATCCTCAAAATAAGAAAAATGGGATTTCAAAGCCTTTTTCAAAAGTGCTAGAAAAACAACTGATTGAAAGCTCGAAACAACCGGTTGTTACATGTTTTTACTGCATGAAGAGAGGCCACTTAGTTAGATTCTGTAAAATTAGGAAATATTCTATTCCTAAGGGTATTATGAGATGGATTTTCAAAGGTTCTGAAGTTTCTAGTGATAAAGCTGAATCTAAAGGACCAACATTTGTAAGGGACCAAATCTTGTTGCGTGAATATGTTGTGTTGCAGGCATACTAAAAGAAGCATGGGCTCTTGAGTTATCAGATCAAGCTTTTGGAAGAAAAGGATTTTGTCTGGAATTGAATTAAGGCTTTGTACCAGCTTAAGTCCTCTTGAAAGCCAAAAGAAGCCTTATTGATCATGAATAAATACTCATTGAAGGGACTCCATGACAAAAGGATAAGACTTTCTTTGTCTTTGTTTTTCTATTATTAATCCATGCTGAAATCTTCATCTATTAGGACTTATATATGTACACTTATATTTTGATTCTTCTCTATTTTTAATATTCACACTTGTTGCTGCTTCAGAAAAACAACCAATTGTTTCCTCGAAACAACCGATTGTTTATTCTCTGACAACACTACATAAAATTGATTTAATTTATTTATGCATTCTATTTTTTAAGATTTCTTTTTTAAAGGGATTATGAGTCAATAAAACAGTCATGAGGTGTGATTTGGTTTAGGAGAAAGTTACTTCTTGTCATAAAAGGAATATATTTCGTATCTTGGAAATTCAAGTGCCTTTATGACTAGTCAAATCCACATGTGCTGACCATGTGATTTTCTGGTAAGGGCTGACGTAGTTATGTGCAAGCTTGGACCAGATTATCTTTCTTGAAGATCGGAACCCACTGCAACCAAAGGATCAAAGAGGATTTATGTTTCACTATAAAACCCTCTGCAACTGTTTTTCTACACAAAAACAACCCATTGACATATCTCTTGCTGCATCTCATATCCTTCTCTGTTTTTTTCTAATTTCTCTCATTCTGGTTTCATGAATTCCACTCCTCCATCATAAAAAAGAATTAAAACCAGAGTTGTAAGATCAAGAGGGCGTCTTGAAGGCTGGTTTTAGGAGACAATGAATTGATTGAGAAATATCGCTTTGAAACTAGTAGAAAAGTAATAAACAATCCAAAAGTTGTCTTTTTTTAGCTGGTTGAAGAGTCAAAAGCTGGATGATGTGAGAAGACTACTCAAAGAACAACTGCTAAAGAGGTTCTTAGAGATGAAGGGGAACATCTATCCGGATCTTATTCGGGTTTTCTACACCAATTTAAAGTTTGAAGATAACAATCACGTTTCTCATGTCAAAGGTGTGGATATGGAGATCACTCATGAGGTATGGGCTGCTATGACTGGTCTAAAGTATGTTGGTTTAAGAATCAACAAAGGGAATATTGGTGTGGTGGAAGATTTCAACAAAATTCAATATTACAAAAGTTGTTTGAAGAATCCTCATGCACAAGTAAGAACTTGTTCTGTTGGAGGGTTGAAATTGAATGAAAGGTTGTTGGCTCTCATTGTCACTTGGATTCTAACAGCAAGAGGGAGCAACCATTTTGTTCTCACTGAGGAAGATCTTGTCTACATATATTGCATAATGAGCAAAGTCAAGATCAATTGGATCCATATCATCAAGGAACACATGCAAAAGTCTATGAGGTTAAGTGACTATCATTTATCCTTATGCTATCTTGATTTCTAAATTCTTAAACTATTTTGAAGTGGATCTCAAGGATGAAACATCTGAGTTAGTGAAATCAACACATGAAGTGAACAATGGTTCACTAAGCAAGATGGGTTTTATCAAGATTAATGGAAGGTGGGTAAGTAAGGATGGTGAACATGGTGGTTCCTCAAGTGAAATTCATGTTGAACATGATGAAGAAGATCAAGAAGTTGTTGAAGGTGCTAATATGAATGTTCAAGATGAAGTACAACCTGCTTCTGACTTATGTGTTGGAGCAATTGCTGGACATCAAGGAAATAAGATTCCCTCAATGTCTTCCTTTTAGAGATTCATGGTCAATAGGCTGGACAGCTTTGCTGAAAATCAAAGAAATCTTCATGATCTTTGTGTTACAAATTTTCAGAACTTTGACAACAGATTTCAAAGCATGGACACACATTTCCAGACCCTTGATGAACAGATTGAAGTTGTTCAGAACCAACTGTTTGAGCTGCAGTATGGGAAGGAAGATTGAAGCCAAGTTTTGTTATTCTTTCTATGTTTGTATTGCTTTATTTTGGACTATTCTGTTTTTACCTATTCCTAAAGTCTATTTGTGAAGACAAATAGGGAGAGAATATGGTTTATGTGTGTCTTAAAACTGCTATAACTCTGACTTCAATTTTCTGCTGCATTCTGGTTTGAATGGTGGTGCAGTTTGGTATGCTTTAGCTTAGTTATTTGGCTAGTTTTTTCTACTGGTATAGTTAAGTAGAAAATTGGTTTATGTGCCATCATAATCTGCTATGAGAGATGCTCTGCATTACATAACTTTTTGTTTTGCAGGTGTTGTTTCATATTCAATCAAGATCAACACAAACAACCAGGGTTTTGTCTTCATCAAATAGGGGGAGATTGTTGATCAAGTGCTTTGAAGAATCCAAATCCAAGGTCTTTGATGAAAGACAAGAGTTGCTACTGTGGTTGGGTGGGATCTGGGTAGAATAGAGTGTGATCCACTCCTTTGTTGAATCTAAAATTGATGTGATTTAAAACGTTTTTGAAATCAAGTGTTTTTCCAACTAAGTGAAAAACAACCTGTTGTTTTGTCGAATCAACCGGTTGTTTTACTCTTAGGAGTTTTGAAAAAGGTTGAAAACTATTTTGGTTTGGTTTACTTAACTGTCAAGCCAAAACAATCGATTGTTTCGTGATTTCAACCGATTGTTTCTTTGAAAATCCTAACAGAATTATGTTTTGAATGGTGAATCTGTTTTAAATGTTTTCTAACTGAATACGCTCCTTCATTAAATGTTTTGACCAATCTTTGGAAAATATAAATGGTTTGTGTATGTTTTCAAACAAGTAAGAAACAACTTTGAGAAATTCAGTTTGACAAATTTGATTTTAAGATTTCAAAATTCATATCAAGCTTTGGATTTTCAAGAGAGAGTGGAATATGATTGCAATTGTATTCAATTCAGATTGTACTGTGATAAGGTGTAATCCTTTCTAAACCTACTGTATTTCTGGTGTTGTGTTTCCAAGGAGTATTGTGTGTTCTTGAGGTGTTCAAGATCAATACTTTTGGTGTGGTTTGCCAAAGGTAGTGTGTTTCTTGAAGGGTTCAAGGTCACTACTTTGGTGGTTTGTGTTTTGTAATCTGGTTTGATTGCTTAGTAGATTACCTAGTGATATTCTGGGGACTGGATGTAGCTCTTGGCTTAAGAGTGAACCAGTATAAATTGTTTATGTGATTCTCTCTTACCCTGAACTCATTTAAATTTTGTTTTAAGTTGTTTGTGTTTTTAACTGATATAAACAACCGATTGTTTCGAAGAAACAACCGATTGTTTTTATGTGTATTGTTGTATAATTGCTTAAGTTATTGGCTAACTTGATTCTTGTTCTGAATTTATACAAAGAATTTCATTGAACCTGAAAAAGTTTTCAAAAACCCCTCTTAAACAATTCACCCCCCCCCCTCTCGTTTAAGGCCATATATTCTAACAGATCGTTCTTATAATTTCACTGGGGTTTTGTCGAGGTTGCTCTCTACCCTTGCTTAACCTATTGTGATTCTTGACCCTCCTAATGGTGTCCTCTTCCTTGACTTTGAAATGTACCATGAAATCCTCTGCCCCGACCTCCTCCCCTTCATCATCCTTATCTTGGGTCTCATCCAACCTTGTTGTTTTGTACAAAATGCCTCAAATCGAACGAATTCTTCTATCAGGTTGCGTACTTTATAACATTATCTTATTGTGTGACTTTGATTTTTTTTTTATAACTACATCTTTTGTTTGAATCAGCAAAAGGAAGAGAGGGTGTATGTTGTAGGACTTGTACTAATTCAAGATTAAACGCCTTCTATGATGGGCTCTCAACTAGTGCTTAGAAGGATGTAATTTTCATATTTATTAACACATTTATGCTTAAAGGCATGTGTGGCACTCGGGGCAATGGAAGAGAAAGGATGTGCAATAACTTTCATTACTCTTTTTATTTTTATTTTTGAGTTCTCCTCCATGCTGATATATTGTGTTGTTTGGTACAAAGTTAGTCCATGTTGGTGGTGAATCAACACAAAATGTGTCAAGAAATTTTTCTGGACGAAGTTCCACCAAGACTATGTGCATCTATATCGTTGAATGAAGGTCAAGAATTTTGAGGGAAGCTTTAGAAAAATAGTCATGCATTGTTTGAGTGACTTGACCTCCCTTTGTATAACACTGTGGAGGGAGGTCGAGTTTGCAACCATGGGTCTGCAGATAGCAAACTAGGTTAAAAACCTTGCACAAAAAGTTTGGAAAGAATTTATTGAATTTTTTGGGAAGGAGTAGTACCATTTCTAGGTTGGGCCCTTGAGAGCGGTTAGGAAAAGCTTGTAATGTGCTGTGAGATTTTTGTAGAAAAGGTTAGCTTGGGTAATGTATGCTTTCACGTGTACTCTAAGTTTGATGATCCATCGTATTTTTTATGGTAGACCACTTTCACTTTTGAGGAAGTGGGGTGTTCATGATTTCTAGAATGAAAGAATGGAAACCATCAAGGTTTTCTTCCATTGTTGAAACAACCTCAAAAAGTTGTTGTTTATCACATGCTCGTGACTCCCTTTCGTGACAACGAGCCTTGAGATTGGATTTGGTCACCACATGAAGAAGTTGTGTTTGTATCTCTACATCTATATCTAGCCTTTGAGATTACACATCGCGCATTAGGCGCCCTTTATCTTTGACAAGTTGTTTTTCTAGTTGGGGATGAGACTCAACTACTTGCTCAATGCATTGGGTTCCAGTTTGTAAGTTCTGGTCGAATATGTGTGTGTTCCAGTCTTGGGTGAGTATCACAAGTTGCTCATGGAGAGCTTGCAACTCAACCTAATGGTTGTTTCACATGAGCTCTAGTTCTTTGTCAAAATTGACATGCATGCTAACTATTGTGTTTTGGAGGTTCTCCTTCCTAGTTTGAAGGAGACTTTCATATGTGCTTTTAGGGTTTCTATAATTGAGCCATCTCAAGGTTTGATGAAGATGATGCGGTAGTTCTACTTTTGCTAAGTACCATAAAACTTATGGTATGAGAATAATTTTACTCAGACCCCACGATGGACACCAAATGTTCTTATCGAAAATGAGCATTACTCTCTTGAGGTAGAAAAAGTGGTATTTTTGGGAAGTCTTATTTGAACCTTTGAGGATTAATCACTAAGTTACTCATGAAGATAGATGATCACTTGTAAAAATTTATCCAACACTTGTTAGTAAAAGTTATAAATATGATATAATATACAAGTATTAAGGTGAGTGAAAAAATTAAGCTAGTATTCTCTTTGATATCAATGTGTACATATATAGATTTTTTTTAACCTCTTGAATAAATCAAAAAATAATTAAGATAACAAGATTAGTTAGTATTTATAGTTTAGTATTTCAGACATAATAAATCAATTATAATTTGTTGTCATCATATATATATCTAATTTGTTCAGATACTAAATAAATATATTATTATTTATTTTTAGTTATAAATAATTTTATATAATTTATTTTAGGTTAAGTAGCTTTTTTTTATCTTAGTATTATAATAATTTTTAATTTCTTATAATAGTTAAATATTATAAATTTAGTCTATTTTTTAAAAAAAGTGAGTCAATATAATTATTTTTGTTAGATTGATGATAATAATATATAACATGATGAACGAATAAGGCATCATCATCAAAATTGATTTTTTAACGAAAATGACATGTGCACTGTGATGTGACATTTCAACAACATCATGTTACTATGAATTTGATAGAAAAGATTATATTAATTCATTCTTTAAAAGATATCAAATTGAGATCATTCGAGATAAAATTTAAAAAAAAAGAACAAGGTAATAATGGAATAAAAAATTATTTAATAAAGTAGAGGACCAAGAGTTTTTCATTATAACAAAATATTCATTTATTTTTTTTCCAGTTTTAATGACATAACAATCTAATTAGTTTATTAGTTTTTTGTTTGGTATTAAAGTTTGGTGATTTTATTTATTTAATGTATTCTATATTACATTATTTAACTTGCAAAAATGAAATGGCGCTTATATATTTATATGAATTTGTGTCTCGTCATTACATTTTTTAAAATTTAATGGCAAGACTAAAATCAAATAATTAAAATTATACATGCAAAACAATAAGTTTCACTATAAGAAAATTATCAAATAAAAATCAATTTGTAGAAACTAAAATAATTAGTTGCAATAGTAACTAAATTAGAGACCATTTTAAAAACTAAAAAAAAAAATTGGTTTCTAAATTAATTTTATTATTTTCTATTATTGTTAAATAGTTTTTAAATTGGTATTTAATTAGCAATCAATGTTTTTTCTACCAAATTTAGAAACTAAATAATTGGTAGTTAAAACCTTAGAAACTATTTAATAATAATAGAAAATAATAGAAACTAATTTAGAAACCAATTTTTGTTTAGTTTCTAAAATGGTCTCTATTCTAGTTTCTATTGTAACTAATTATTTTAGTCTCTAAAAATTGGTTTCTATTTCATGATTCTCTTGTAGTGTTTTAAATGTATGGATTAAAATTAAATAATTAAAACTGATATAGACAAAATTATCCATATACTAAGCTAGAAAGACAAAACATGTAAACAAATGTCGTGACAACTTTAATTAATTAAAAAACATTTAATATTTATAAATAATTTTAACGTGCAGATTAATGATAAAAATATATATGTTAAAATATATCACTTATTTGTATTAAATGGTTGAGTTTCTATTGATAAGCTATCCAAAATGAATTTAAAATTATGTTGATTTAAAAAAAAAGTATCCAGAGTGATACTATAAAATTTAGAGAAGGGTTTATAGAATATGAATTAGAAGTATTTAAAACAAATAGTTTGAAGATTAGTTTAAATGAAATGTGATCTAAATAGTAATAAACTAATAAAACCAATCACAGAGAATGCATATTAATTTATTATCGATTGGTGAATAAAATAGTAGAAGTCAAATGTTTTGTGATAATGGCCTTTTTGTTTTTATAAGGTCATTATCATAAACTACGTCAATTCAAAGGTCATAATCATACATACAAATAAGTTTACCTTAAGCTTTTGATTATATATTTTTTTAATAAAAATATCTTCATGCCAAATATAAATTATATGCTGTCAGGTTTAATTTGGTTTCAATATTAAAAAAATTAAACCAAAATAAATTAATTTTTACATTTTAGTTTGCATTAATTTTGGATGTATTTTTTTATTAGTATATGTATCTGATATTTTTTCAAATATGATACTTTAATATTATATTATGATCAATAATTTTTTTTGTTTACTTTATTACAAATAAATATTTGTTCTCTTCAATATTATACGTAATATTAAATAAATTGTTTATGCAAGTTTTTCTTTATCAAAAGAAACTAAAACAACATATAAAAACATAAAGACTGTTTACATTTTTACAATGAAAAAAAGATAAAGAAATGTAGTTATGTTGTATGTATTTATATATTGTGGTATAAATATTATATAATATTTATGATTTATATGCTATAAACTTAATAAACCGCTTACATATTTCTACATGGCAATAGATTTAAAATATAAAATATTGGAATATAATTTTTTATTATTATTTCCTTCTAAGAATATTTTTTTTTCTCCCTCTATTATTTAAACAACTTTTACTCCCCCTCATTTATATGTTAAATATATTGTACTCATATGTCACGTATTTGTAGACATATTAAATTTTATTCCACCACGTACATTCTTTAGTATATTACTTAAGTAATGTAATATAATAATATTTAAATAGTAGACTTTATGTTAGAATAATTTTGAAGTGTTAATCTGCAAAGTGAACCAAATCGTTTGGTTCTAGAAAAAAATAATCAAAATCAATCCAAAGATTTTCTATATTAATAGGTTATCAATTTTGTAGATTATTTTTTGGATAATTTTTTTTATCAATTTGGTATTGAACACCATATGTAATTCAATGCTATTAAAAACAGGTTTATGATTGGATGAATAGTAATAAATAAGGAATTGGTACTTTACTACAAATTTATAACTTGTAAGGATACATATATAGACTTTTTATTATGGGCAAAATAATAACTAGTTTATTTATTTGTTTAATATTAAATTATTAGTTTGAGTGTTTTTTTCCTTATTGAAAGCATAAGCATGAGACGTTGATAGTGTAATGAATCAAGGTCTCTACATATTAGTGTTTATTAAAAAGTTTGTTATATGTTAATGTTATCGACTATGCTGCAATAGTTGAGAGGAGTAGAAGAGGAAGTGCACTACCTTAAAAGTTGTGTGAACTTCTTTTTCATGTTATTTTTCAAGTTTTCTTCCTATTCTACAAACTTACAAAGAGAATAGATTTTTTCATGATCAAAGACATGAATACTATAACACCCCTAAAAATACATCTAACTATTAGAATACATAGTTCTACCAATTTTTATATAGACTTTGAGTTTTTTTTAAATATTTCTATTATAAGGTTATGACTTACAGAAATACAAATATTAATAATTTAAGATTCAAAACTACATCCTAAAGCCCTATGTAACACCCCAGAAAAATAACATATAACTATTACAATACAAATTATACTCGTTTCTATACAATCTTGGAGTATTTCAAAACATTCATATTACAAGATCATGGCTTATAGAAATATAAACATCTACAATATAAAGTTTAAAACATCTTAAAGCCTTCCAAGACCTCCTACACCTGTATGATCATCTGCTCGTGAGCATAGTACAATCATCGCAGTTCAAAACGCAACAAGAAAAGCAAGGGTAAGCTAGTGAAAATAAAATTTTATAATATGCACAATTAAATCAAAAGAGAAAACCAAATTACATGAATCAATTTCAACAAATTTCAATCTTCTTCAAATCCCAACATAAAACAATCACATAGAACTCACAAGGATCTACACATTCAGGATATTCAACAAACATAATAACATCTAACGACTTCTGGAAGACCCGTATTAAGTAAGTCCTACCAGAGACTAACACCTGATCCAAAGATTACCAGCGAATTCAATAGAAAGGATCAGGGTAAGTTCAAACATCCAATACTGAGTGTCTACAACAAGACTCGGTGTGTATGAACTTCCTCTCAGCTTCTCACCATCTGATATCTTAGTCTACATGACTTAGATCATCAGTGAAGTCATAGGATCTCCGTTAAACATAGGTTTTTCATACTTAATGTACCATTAAACAACAACTCATACATTATCCCAAATGTATGACATCAATTTCATACAATTTTCGTCATTCATATATAATACATATTCTTTAATTACAACATTTTAAAAATTATATCATTCAAGAACTTTCCCAACATCAAAAACAATATTTAACTTTCAAACTATCAAAATATAATATTTATACATGTTCACACAACATAAAATCAAATAATTTTATCAAATAACATTCCTGCAAGAGAAATTGAAATTTGGGACCACGTCCCCTTCATATTCAGATCTTCTAGCTTGGGGACCACGTCACCTTCTACGGATGGAAATTCTACCTCAAACAAGGGAACCACTCAAAAATTTAGGAACCTATAGCAAGTTATCCAAATATTACCAAATTTTAGTATGAGCTTAATCAAGTTGGGAGAAACACTTTTCTCAACTAGTCTCACTAAGATTGATGACTAAATCATAGAGAAAAATAGAAAATAAGGAAAGTAAAAATGAACTTAAAGAAAATCTGATCGGATAGAAATGTAGTCTGACTCCTCATCTACAACATGGCGTGATCAGATTTTGGAATAAACGACGTATGAGATAGAAATTGAAGAGAAAAGAGAGAGGGAAAGAGAAAGGAAAAAGAAAGTGTTATTTACAAATACCTCTTCCACAAGGGAATATTATTCCATAAAAAATTGTACTAATAGTGTAAATTTAGATCCATCATCACAAAATTAACTACAAAATACTGATTATTTTTTCTTATACAATATATATCAATCTTATATTTATTTTATATAGAATTTTCAACACATTTTTCTCACATTAAGTTAAAACATGAATATATGTAAGACTAGATATTTATAATTGATCTGATAATAAATAACACAACAAATCTAATAAATATTTATAAAAAAAGTATTTATACATTTTAAAAATGATGAGTTGTTTGAATAAGAATATTAATTTAGAATGTGATAAAAGTAAAGAGTGAGAAACATAATCTATACTAATTGAATATTTGAAAATTAGATAAATAATGATATACTTAAAAAGGAATTGAAATATATCAATAATGTAAATTTTTATATTATTATTTAATTATGAATTATCTAAATTGTTGACTTAGGTTATATAAAAAGGAAACTATTCCACACACATAATTTTTTCAAGTTAAATATTTATAGTCTATATAAAATGAGCAATTTAAGCTTTGGTTTATGAATGACTTTATTATTTTCATCATTCTGAAATATAAACCCAAAATTATTTACTTAAGTACACACATAATAATATTATTATAGTTAACTATTTTTAGCATATTTAAAAATAAACACTTTTAACCTTTTTTTTTTAATTTTGTCATCCTAAAATATAAAATTATTATTTTTCATCTTTTTTTTATATGAAATCAACTAATTACTTGTATGATAAGAATAAAAAGACATGTGGACATTTAAAATGATACTCAATTAATATAAATGTAATGTTACATTAATACATTATTACAAAATTGACTCTCCTTATATTAAATATTATATATATATATATATATATATATATATATACATATTAGAAAGAATGTTAAAAATTAAAATTAAAAACACTAATTTAAAATTTTCAAAAATAAAAAATAAAAAATAATTATGTGGTCTAGCATTTAAAATCATCTACTCAAATAGTTGAAAAAGGAACACAATCCTCACACAAAATCCCCCCAAAACCGGAGCAAAAGTTAGAATTAAAAAATAAACAAATTATAATTTTCTAATGATAACCATGAACCTTCAGCCCCTACAAGAAGAAAGAACTTTTATTACAGTAACTATCAAACCCCAATTGAAAATTTGAAATGCATAATTTTGCACCAATTTTTCAGTGTCAAAATATGTATCGGGATCAAAATCGAAATTCAAATCCTATTGAAATGCATGATTATAGCAGCATTTCACTACTGCTGAAAAAATCCTATGTAAAAAGATCAAGCTTCGTTACTTGATCTTCAACATTCAAGAGTCCTTGACCACAAACAGAGGTACCCTTTCCTTTGGTACCACACTTTCCTTCACCTCTTCTGAGACCCCACTTGAACTTCCACGTTTCTCACTTGTCCCTTTCTTCCCTCTTGCTAGCCTCTTCAATTCAGAGCAGAATCCGCTTATCTGACTAAGAATCTCTCTGCCACCCAACAAATTTTGTGCAGAGAAAGTACTCTTGAGCTTATTTTTTCGGTGACTTTTCACAGGACACTCCACTGGTCCAGTATTCAACTCTTTCGGATTTGGAATGGCATTGTTTGTCTTCGTCAATGGCTTCTTCAACTTGTTGGTCCTACTGTCATTGGGAAGTGGAGCTGTAAAGTTTGGATTCCTATTCTCACTGTCTTCATTAAAGTTTCCAGAACACCTTGGTCTTCTCGATCTTTCACTATACTTGCCTTTGCTACTTTCCACAGTTGTAGAATTTCCCCTAACACACAGAACCATAAAAAAGTCAGGTTAATCATCTCATAAGCATCTGTAATTTCTCTTTTCTCTTTTTTCTGAAAAATATATTTTAAAAATTGTGATGAATTTGATCCAGACCTTAAACTTAATTAAATCCACTAAAATTCAGAATATTAATCATGATATGTAAAAAATAGATACTAAAATCAATTTTAGCCAAATTTCAAGTTACTTAAGACATTTCTTAAGCCCCTTTTTCATAGGATTCTGTACCTTCGGTGTCTGTCTCTAAAGGGGAGCATTTCAGAAAAGGATGCAAATCTTAAATGCTTAACCTGCTCGAACAAAAAAAAGAAAAAGAGGAAAATAAAATTAATTTATCATCACGAAAAAATAATCCACAAATTAAGCAATTGAACAGTTTATTGGTAAAACAAGAAACAAAAATTGAGGTTGCCACCTTGGAATTGCGTTTAAGAAAATCTTCAGCGGTTTTTGGATGCTTGCAATCTGCGAGTGGAAAAGAAACAACTGAGCAAGTGGGAAAAAAAGCGAGAAACGGAATTCCAAATATACCCCGGTGAAGAGCCTCACCGCGAGTGCAGAACCAGGCTTCATCATCAACGAGAGAGTCATCAAAAGCAGAGAGATCGACCCACATAGGCGCGTCAAAGTTCTCGTACGCGTCGTCTAGGGCGAACGTAGAATCGATGTTGTCCCAGTCAATGTTGTCCGGTTCCATCTGAATCTGAAAAGTTAAAGCCAAAAGTAGTAGTTAGTAGTTAGCGAAATGAAGTTGAATTGCAAAATGGAAAAGAAGAAGAGGATGGAAAATTGTTGGAAATGTGAAGGTCCCAGGATTTTGATGCAGGGAAAATCTCAGAAGAAGAAGAAGAGGAAGAAGAGATTGGAATAAGAAGGTGTGGGCTTTGAATTGTGTATGGTTAATTAGAACTAAGGATTGTGTAACGTTTGGATGTTAGAACATAACATTTACGTTATTGTAGGAATATAATGTTTTAAATAATTTCGACCGTTGGGCACTTTCACCCCCTCTTTCTTCTTTTATGATCTTTTTCATTATCAACCTGTAAGAATTAGGAGAGAAAAAAAACTGAACTTAATAAACGAAGGAAATATACAAGTAAGAATAAGATAATAGTCAATTACAAATAAATAGTGGATTAATCTGTTTAAATAAAAAAATTCAAATAATTAATTTTTAAAAAATCACGTATTTAATTTTTTTTAGAGAAAATTGAAAATTATTTATTTTAAATTATCAGATGAGACCAATACAGAACAAAATTGCTTATATTATTAAAATTATTTTAAAAAAATTACAGACAAAGTAATTTATTATATACCTTTTTTCCATTTGTGATTGAAAAAAAAATATAAAAAAATTTACTTTTTAATATATTTATCTTTTTTGAGAAATTTAGGGTGTAGTTTTTATTTTAATTGGTTCAACCTATATTAACTTAGTTACTATTGTTTTACCTCTAACGTTCCTTTGCTGAATTTTTTCCAGTTCTGACTTAAAAATGTTTTCGGCGATGTATGAGGAGCGGTTTAGATTGCAGTGGTAAGCGAATTGTGGAAGCATAGAACAATGTAATTTTAATAGGGTGTGACTGACGTTTTCAAAAGTTTTTGTCTTGGTTCAATTAAAGGTTTGGTCGTGGGTCACTGTCAAATCTCATGTTACACTTTTTTTCCTTTTCTTTTTCTGACGGGTGTCTGGACCCTATGAGGATGATTTATTGATTTTTTTTTCAGGAATTTGTTCTTTTAGGTGGGAGTTCTAGGTCCAATTTGGTGAATTGACTTGAGTTTTTTTTATACAAGTTGAATCATCTGAAGTGGTTCACATTTATTAATTTTTTATTATCGATAAAAAAACTTTTAAATTAAAACTGCGATTTTAAATTTAGATGATGTTTCTAGGAGAGTATGATTGAGTGAATTTCTGCTATCCTTCTACTATTTTAATAATTAATAATATTTTTTTCATATTTACATATCATCGAAATATATAAGAAAACATAATTATTGTTGTTGCATATGTATCTCCTAGAAATCATTTGTCCTACGGAAAATTTAAAGTGCAAATTGATAATGTATTTTAAAATTGTAACAATATATAGATATATGATATAAATTAAATACTTAAAGATATAAAAAAAATACGTATCACTTATTTAATTTATTTAAAATTAGAATAAAATAAATTAGAATGACTTTGTCACTGAAGGGACGAAAAATTATAAAAGGTAAACAGACTTCGTAATTTATATTGTAATAATAAAATTGGCATTGGATCACATGAATTATACAAGCATATGTAAAAGTAGGTACATTGTAAAATAATAATTTTAGAAATATTTAAGAAAGATTATTTAATTAATAATGATTATTTGAGAAAGGCAAACAATACACATCTTGTAATTCTAACACTCAATTTTTTTTCATGAAAAATATAAAATCATGAATAAAATTACTAAATAAAAAAATGAGATCACAAATTTTCATAATTTTAGTAAGTTTTAGTCAATAATAAAGAGTGTATTAAAAAGTATGTTTAAAAGAGTGATGTTATCATTTTTAAAATTATTTTGTAAGTAATAAAATTTAAGGCATAAAAAAATTTAAAACTTTTAATTTTTAAAAATTGTGAAAATGAGTTGAATAACACATTCTTTTAGTAATGTTTTTTTATTAATTGTATTTTTAATCTCTGAAAACTAAAATAATTTTCTTTTTTATCTTCCAAATTTTAAAAATCTTTAGGTTTGTATAATTTAGAAAAATATTTTTAGTATTTTTTATAACCATGTTGTTTATACAAAATGTATTATGGTGACTTTATCTATTACTAGCGGAAATACATGCGCGGTTGCGTCCGAATATCCACATTTTTCTTTTTTATTCAATTTTTATGATGATAAAAATTTAACATACATACAGAAATAATTTGGATGAGTCGAAATTGAAAAACAAAAAATGGAATGTAAAAATTGATTGAAAATTGAGGTTATTTTATTTGATATGTAAAATTTAATGTGGAAATGTGTGAGAGTATACTTTCTATTTCTTTCTGTTGTGGCCTTAAAATAAAGAATTAAGGAAAGAACGGAGTGTCATATAAAAAATGTACATTAATATTAATTTAAAAAACTAAAATATAATTTTATTTTTTAAATAATCTATATGAAATGACAAAATAATTCATTGTATTAATAAAATGAGATATATTAAATAAGATATAATAAAAAAAATTATATACACCAAAAATTAATTATAATAAAAAATCTTTTTTTATATATATATAGGGGTATAAATTAATATCTGCCAACTAAGTTGATTCATCACTTTTATTGCGTTTGTTTATTCGATCACAGTTCCAAAATTTGGTTAGGGATAATAAAGTAATTTTGAGTTCTTGAATTGTTATGTCAGTTTATCACAATTTAGCGAGTTGGATTAGTGGTTTTAGTATCTTAGGAAGTTCTAGTACATTCTCTTTTATTCACTTAATTTGTGGGTCAAAAGTCGAAAAAATTAACCAGTCAACATACTTTTAAAAAAATAAAAATAATTTAAAATATTATTTTTAATATTATATTATTTGAAATATATAAATATAAACTTAATAAATTATAAATTAAATTTTAATTCTCTCTTCTACTTAACTTTCATAATGATAGAAATTTAACATACATATAAAAATAATTTTAGATGAGTCGAATTGAAAAACAAAAAATAACATGCAAAAGAAAAATGATAAATTGATTAATCAACATTTTATTTCTCTTATAGTTTGAGTTTCTCTCCTTCTTCAAATTTGTTCTTTTCTTCCATTGGTGGTATTAGGATCAAACAAAAAATTAATCAAGATTGAACAATATTTGAACTTAGATATTGGTAAAGACTTTTTAAACACATTCACAATTTTATATGATATATTCACAATTTTAACCTCCTCAAACTCAACTTCATCCCTAATGAAGTTTGGTCTTATATTAATGTATTTAGTTCTCTCATGGTAAATTTGATAATCAACTAAAAGTTAAAAACTTTAATTGTCACTATAAATAATCACATAATCTTGTACTATAGTGAGTTCTCTATCATCCCCTTTTACCATAAAGTCTCGTCTACCTGTTTTGTGAGCGCGATGTACTCTACTTTGGTAGTTGACAATGTCACCACAAATGTTGCCTTCTAACAAATTGTAGTCTTGTGAACACAAACCTAGAAGTCAACTTTCTAATATCAACATTCCTTGCATAATTTGTATTTACAAATTTTTCCATGGTTTTTCTATATGAATAAATTGTTTATACCCTAGGCTATATGATATTTTTTTTATTATCTTATCACTCACTTCAAAGTTTCCCAATGAGTTTATCTATGATATTCCATAAAACATGTTCACAAAACTAATAATGTGGGTCCAATCTGACTTATTATATACCATATTATACATAATGCTTCATACTCCACTAGCATATGGAATAATCTTTATCTCTCCCTTATTTTCAAACCATGAGCATGGGTAACAAAGAGCTTTTTATGATGATCCAAAGTTGTACCCACTAGTTTAGATTAATACATCATAAACCTCCATACAACCTTCTTCAAATAGTTTTACTCAGATAAACACAATTCCTTCACCATCTAATTCTTTTATATATCCTTCCCAATTAGTTATCTCACAAAAAACTAAGATTTTTCATCTAAAATTAAAAGTTTAATTTGTCTCTGAGCCTTCCAAATTCCTTTTTCATACTGACTGGTTATAAAAATATAAAAAAACACACATTTATCCTCTTCTCGGAATGTAGACACAATTATTATAATTACACTTAAAAAATATCGTCTTTTACAATAAATCATTGAAATTTTTCTACCACTATTGCAAACACTATTTCACATCATACAATAATTTTCTCAATAGACAATTTTTTCTTTGATTCTTAGCAAATCTCCAAATTGTTAATATAAACGATCTCCTCTAAATCTCTATACAAGAAAATATCTTGATGTCCAATTGTTTCAACTCGAGATTATGCTGATTAAAATTGACAACAAAAGATTTATCAAACAATGTTTTACTACAATAACTAATGGCTAATTAAGCTACACAATTTTTGTCAAACCCAGACTAACCTTTCTATAAGCCATCAATCCTCACTTAAGCCTGGAAGAGGAAGAAATTTTGTATCCTTCATTTTTCACAACTAGGATACCAACACTACAAACTCATGGGACTCAAATGTGTCTCACTAAGTGAGACAACCACACTCTCACTCCATTTTGCATGCCTCCTATGAAACTAACACCCTTGTCTTCTAAAAAAGTTCTATATTCACTATTTTTTCATTATATAAAACAGTGAGCAGTGAGCACCAAGCCAAGATGGAAGAGGCCAACTGCTCATTCCACTCCTTCTTATCTCATCTTCATCCTCTTTTCTTCTTCTTAAATACTCAATGTATCTTAAACACTCAATGTATGAAGGAGTATTCTTTCTCATTTTTCTTCTTCTATTTTCAGCTAAATATATGTTGGAGATCCCACATCGACTAGATATTAGAGCCTTTCATAGTATATAAGTGGGTGCAAACCTCACCCCACTGAGTCGGTTTTATGGGGTTGAGTTAGGCTTAAAGTCCACTTCGTAATATGGTATCAGAACCATTTCGAGCCTATCCTAGCGAGTTATTGTTGGGCTTATCAGGCCACCCGCTATCGGACCACCCATAATATATAGTCCCACGCACGAGTTGGTAGTCTCGGCGTGAGGGGGGTGTGTTGGAGATCCCACATCGACTAGATATTAGAGCCTTTCATAGTATATAAGTGGGTGCAAACCTCACCTCATTGAGCTGATTTTATGGAATTGAGTTAGACTTAAAGTCCACTTCGTAATAATATATCCTTTTCATTTTCTCCTTGTTATTTCCTTATTATATTCATGTTACATTGATATACATTATTGAATAAAAATATGTTTTTGGAACTTTGTTTATTGTATCTTAAGGCTTACATGGGATAAATAAATTTTTTGATGCGCTTAAAATGTAAAATGTTTGACTCACTTAATGAACTTTTAATAAAAACACTTAAAAACTTCAAGATCCTTGACATTCAAAAATTATTTGAATATAGAATGGATTATAGACATAGTTATAAAATGTGGAAGTGGAACTAAAAAACAACTCAATAAAGTATATAATTTTGTAATTGTGATAAAATTTTGTTTATATTTCTGTGCAGTTTCTAGCTCTTTTTTTTTATAGATTTGTATGAAGGTTTTGATATTAACAATGTTGGATTTTTGTGTAATCAAATCAAACAAAAATTACTCAAAAAATAAAATAAAATAATGAACTTTTTAATTTTTACGTGCTCAACTTTCCTAACAAAAATTTGTCCCTTAAAAACATCAAAAATCTTGTGTCATAACCGATTTCTTATAAACATGTAATCAAAAGTTTTGTTGACATCATCCAAAAGTCATCAAAGCAAACTCCATTATAAAGTTGTAAAGGAAGCATCATAGTCACGTATATAAATATATAATGTCTTTTTTTATTTTTGACTTCAAAAACAATGATATCACACGTTATTCTATTATTGCAAAAACAATTAGTCATTGGAGGAAATGAAACAAACAAAAAAAGAAAGAAGGGATGAAGGAGGTATACGATTTGAAAATTGTAAGTCGAATTTAAAGTAGTGAGGGGTAGAAGTGTTTCTAAAGAATACCATTGGAGTAGTGATAACGAGTGACAAAAAGAACAAATCGAAAAATTAATGAGTTGCGAAATGATTTTTTTGATCTTAAAAACACTATATCCATTACTATTTGAATGGACATAATAACTATTTATTATGATAGATAAATTAACAATCAACATATATCATAATTAGAATCTCACCTATTATATTATAACAAGTTTATTTATTATAGTTACAAAATCATATTAAATTATTTGACTTAGCAATATTATATTGTTAAACCCATTCTTTAAACAAAATTTAAGCTTCCAACGTTAATTGAGTAGACGAAAAGAATTAATGTGACTGAAAAGGAAATATTGGAAGACTTTGTTGCACAGACTATTAAATATTTTTATGAATAAACTTATAGAACAATTTTTCAATAATTAATATTACAAGACATGGAAGAAAACTCTTTCCTTAAAAGTCCACCAAAGAAAAAAGAGCCATATGAAACACTGAGGTTGTTGAAATGGAAGTGTGATTTCTGAGTTTCTACTTTCAAAATGTTAAAGGAAGTAGGTTGCAACATTTATTATGTAACAAGTTGAAGACTTTGGTTACATAAATCTTGTTAGTCTATTTTCTTTTTTAACATGGTACCGAATATTTTCAACAACATTTTGAACTAGGTTTCCTATAGTTTTGAAACTAATAATATTAGAGTTAGATATAAATTAATAAAAATTATTATAGTGACATTTTTTTAATCATTATTGTATTAAAATAATTATTCAAAGATTTAATACTACTTCTGTTCCCAATATTTTTCATAATTACTTCATATAATTTTTCAATTTTTGTGGATTCATTGTAGTGCCAAATTTTGTTAAATTACTTCAATCTATTTTCTTTTATTAGATTAACGTCGAGGTCATTAAGAAAGTGATGATTTGATAGATAAAAATTGATACATGAAGTCTTATCATTTAAACCTAATTTTTATTATTTATTTAAAAATTTGACTTGGATAATACGACCTTATTATGTGTCAATCTCTATTTACCAAATTATGATCATTTTAACGAAAAAAAAAACTGAGTCATTTTAATAAAGTTGAAGATAATATTGAGTGGGAAAAAAGGTGATGGCCTCCATTGAATAATTGCAAAAATATTATAAAAGGTGATATCAAACCTATTTTAAATAAATTAATTTATTTTCCAACTAACCACATCCCTTTTACTTTGTTGGAAGGAAACCAGTTATTCAAATTTAAAAGACTAAAACATTTTTTATTAAAATAAAACAAAATAATTAAAAAATACAGTCTGTCATCTTTGATTTTGCGTGAACGAAACATCTTGAAGAATCTCTTAAAAATTAAGATTATGACTCATATATTAAAAATATTATGTAAATTTGTGATGAAATAATCAATAGAAAAAACAATTTATTACAACTATAATGATATAAATGGAAGAGCACCCATATTATTTTTCATCAATTTTAATAATTTTTATAAAGTGGTTATTTTATAATTGGATATATATTGTAAATGCAAGTATTAATTTGCCCTCTTAACGACATTAAAAATATAGTTGACATGTCGAAAAAATTAACTAAAAAAGATTAAAAACTAAAAATTTGAAAAAACATAAAAGGCTTAATATTTTTATTTTGACACAAATTTTTTTAAGATAGAGGATATTTAAATAAAATTCTGAACTATAAAAACAAGAAATTATTTTCTGTTTTAAAGTACCCCTTCTTGAAACAGGTAAATAAAAAGTTATTACAATTATAAAGTTTTATATTGAAGAAAAATTGCAAAGAAACCTTAAAAATAATGTGATGGGTTATTGAAGTTTGGTGAAGCAAATAACACCAATTTTTGTTGAAGTCCATGGAAGTTCCATACTTCATCTTTGCATAAATAGAAAGGTGGGTGGATGTTGGCATTTACTTCAAATGCTTCAGTGACAGACCAAAAATAATTTAAAAAACAAATTAGTTGGCCAACCAAATTAAATACTTTGAATTCATTTATTCAATAACATTTAAAATGGCTTCCAACTACTAACTATAATTGACTATGGGTAGCTACATATAATTAAAAAACTGACACTGAATGTCATTATTTTTATCTTTTGTTTCTTTATATAGGTAGATAAAAGAATGTAATAATCATGCACTTTTAATATATATTTTTAAGTAACTTTTATGATATATAATTATTTATAATTGGATGATAGTATAAAACTGTTTTTTATTAATTTAGTTTTTGAAAAATATAGATTTAAAAAGAGGAACAAAAATTAGAATTAGTTATTGGAATTTATTTTTTAATAACTTTATAATTTACTAGTGGAATGTATATGACGATGTGTATGTATCCGCGTTTTTTTAATTTGAATGAACCGAAATTGAAAAAACAAAAAATAATATATATAAAGAACGATGAATTGATTTATCAATTTTTTTTGTTTGGATTTTTCTTCCTCTCTAAACTTTTTTTCTTCTTTTTTGGCTAGTGATTTTGGAATAGGAGGATGTGATGGGGTTTGGACTAAGATTGAGATTCACTTGATGGTAAATGCAAAAGAATGATGGTTTCACCAAAAAATGAAGTTGCTTGAAGTGGAGTGGAGCAATGAAGAGAGTGACTGGAATAAGATGTTATTTTCTTTGATATGTGAGATTCAATATTCTTTTTTTTTTGTCATTGTCTTCTTCTTATTTTTTAAATAAAATTCTCCCATAAAGGTTGTGGCTTAGGTCCTTAAAATAAGAAGTTAAAGAAATAGTAGGAATTGGTTTGCATATAAAAACTGCCCCTTAATATTAATTTTAAAAAATAAAAAATAATTTTATTTTTAGGTAATATGAAATTATTTTTATTTTTCTTAAAAAAATTGATAACATTGATATGCAAGTGATTGATATTAATGAATAAAATAAAATTGATCAATGAATGAGTTTGTCTAGATAACATTGCTATGTAGGTGATTGTTATTCATGAATGGGAAAAATGTGATCAATGAATGAGTTTTTTTGTAAATTGTATGAAATTGTATAGATAACATTGATATGTAGGTGATTGTTATTAATGAATTGAGAAAATTTGATCAATGAATGAGTTTGTCAGTAAATTATATGCAATTGTCTAGATAACATTGATATGTAGGTGATTGTTATTAATGGATGAAAGAATATTAATCAATAAATGGGTTTGTCTGGATAACATTGATATGCATGTGAAATGAATGGGGAAAATGTAATCAATGAATGAGTTTTTCTGTAAATTGTATACAATTGTATAAATAACATTGATATATAGGTGATTGTTATTAATGAATGGAAGAAAATTAATCAATGAATTGATTTGTCTAGAAATTGTATATGCAAGTGATTATTGTTAATGAATGGGGAAATTGATAAATGAATGAGTTTGTCTGATTTTTGTATACAATTGTCTGGATAACATTGATATGCAGATAATTGTTATTAATGAATGCAGGAAAAATTGATAAAACAATTATTTTTCTGAAAAAATCAAACTTACTATGATGGATATTGTAATAGATGACATAAAAAGTTTTATTTACTATGAAAGGTGTAGGAATATTTGTCATAGAAAATTATTTACTATGATGGTGTTTAAGAGAACCATCACAGTAAGTCGTATTTTCTATGACGGTTGTAGAAATATCAGTCATAGAAAGTTTCGTTTGAACATATTATGATAGGTATTTTGTACATTTTATGATGATTTATAGACAACACTCATAGTAAGTCAACTTACCATGCCAATTTTTCAACCGACATAGAAAGTGCAAAGTTTTTATAACGCTTGAATCTATATCATCATCAAAACCGTCATAAAAAGTCTTATAGAACCATCATAGAAAGTCTTTTTTGCACTAGTATTATCTTCCATATTATAATTTTCTCATCCCATAATTAAATTAAAACGACTTTTAATATTTTGTAATAAATAGATTGATTACATTGTGTTTACATTTAAATTAAAATGCTTTCTTAATGAATATTATGTTGTTATTAAAAAATTAAAAATAATGTATTTAACCTATGATCTCCAATATATCCATTAATAATCAAATGTTATTTATTCCAAATAGTATCTGATGGAGATCAAGCTCAAGAGGACATGGAGGCCAATCAACAAGATCAAGAAGAGGTAGAGGCACAAATGGAGGACGCCCATGGAGGTCAAAGCCCACCTCAAAGGATTACAAGAAGCATG
>Ga0123342_1003416_pt1 | contig 25486 bp, 14 predicted proteins | sample Turbeawhitnodule_FD_89960 | JGI IMG/M metagenome (GOLD analysis project Ga0123342, IMG submission 89960) | Root nodule microbial communities of legume samples collected from Mexico - Turtle bean Mexico white nodule | ecosystem: Host-associated > Plants > Roots > Nodule | place: Mexico: Nepantla... | reverse complement strand
GGTATATATATACATATATATAATTTATTGTATCTTGCATGTATACATATCTTATATATTTAAGTATATATTAAATTTTTTAATGTTTATGAATCTTACGATTCACGATACGAAACGATTTACAATTCATAATATCAGCTCTCCGATGCACTACTTGTATCTCGATTCTACTACCATGCGTTAATATACTCTAACAAGTTAACACCTTCCCATAAGTTAAGCAATTCTTATACTCCCCCCAAGTTGTAGCATATACCGAGTATGTACCAAGCTTGGAACCAATAAATTGAATTGGACGTCCTCCCAAAGACTTGTCAAAATATTTGCCAGTTGATCATTAGAGTTGACATATTTCATACAAATTTACTTGGACAACAACTTCTCCCAAACAAAATAACAGTCAATCTCTACATGTTTGGTTCTCTCGTGAAATACAAGATTGGAAGAGATGTGAATAGTTGTTTGGTTGTCATGGTACATGCACATTTGTTTTATCCACAAAAGTGAGCAATGCAATTGCTTTATACTTAGCTTCGACACTAGATCGAGCAATCACATTGTTTTTCTTGCATTTCAAAGAAATAAAATTCTCCAATGAAGACACAAATTTACATTGTCGATCATCATTCTATAAGACATCCTACCCAATTAGCATCACAATACCAAATTATTTAATTATTTCCATTATCATCATAGAGCAATACTTGTCCTAAAGCCTCTTGAAGTATCTAAGAATGTGAATGACAGCAGTCCAATGATAAAGACAAGGAACCTCCATAAATTAAGTAACCACTCCAACAACAAAAGATAAGTCAAGTCTAGTAATAGTAAGATAAATAAGTTTCCCATCAAGTTTTTATATCTTTTTGGGTCTAAGAATGACTTACTCATGTAGTGTCAATTGAATATCCATAGGTCAACAACCAACCATAAATGTTTCTTTTAGATTATCTAAGGCATATTTTCTCTCAAAAGACAACAATAACTTTTTTTACTGCGCTATTTCAACCTAGAAAATATTTATGACATCCAAGATCTTTAATTCGAAAATGATTGCACAAATGCTTCTTCAATTCAAAAAATTTAGCAATACCATTCCTTGTAATGATTATATCATCAACATACATAATTAAGTAAACACATTTCTCTAAAGAGGTATGACGATAAAAGGTTGCATGATTTGCTTTACTACATTTCAACCACTAGTCCATACAATGTGGCTGAATTTTCCAAACCAAGCATGTGGATATTGTTTAAGACAACGGGTAGATGGATACATTTTACAAGAGTCTACATTTCAACAACCATGAGTTGTAGCCATCCAAGATAATCAAGGGTTTCTCAGACATTTTTAGGAATAGTAATAGATGAAACAAATTGGACAAAGAAGATAAAAGGAGACAACTTATGATAAGTACAAAAATTGTAAATAGGATGAGGATTTTCGAAAATGATATGAGCCAACCGAGATCATCATTATCGAGATATGGTATGGGTCGATAATGGTAAAGGAATAGAAGAAAGGATCAATTACTATAAAGGAAAAGAAGAAAAGGACTCATTAATGGATTAGTCTTTTAAGTTCTTAAGTGATTAGAGGAGGTGAAGGCTCAAGTAGAGTTGGAGGAGTTAAGGGACTTCAAAGAAGTGGTTTGATTTGAAGTGGAATGAGTAGAGGATGATAGTGATCCAACAAATGGATCCGGCAAGACTTGTACAAAACTGAAATTGTGATTAAAGAAGGAAAGAAAAAGGTCTCCTAAAGAAGGAGACACTAGGAGACATGTAGAGTACTTTTTGGAGAATAACATCAATACCTTTCAAGGAAATCAGAATATTCATCAATAAATGTAACAAAATACTTAAACCCAAAAGATGTGACTCGATTAACTCTACCTGAATGTCAAAATGAATTATAAAAAAGATAGTTACATTTTGTTACAAATCTTTTTGTAAAGAAAGATCTAACATGTTTCCATAGTTGACATGACTCACTCTATGAATTATAAAAAAGATAGTTACATTTTGTTACAAATCTTTTTGTAAAGAAAGATCTAACATGTTTCCATAGTTGACATGACTCACTCTAGGACTTGATGTTAGTCACAAGCACTAAGTATCATTTGCAAAAAATAATTTTAATCTTCTTCCAAAAGGAGTTACCATTTTTAAATGCTCTATGAATTCCCCAAAATATTGAGCTCCATAGATTACAACAAGGCACAAAGCTGAAAATCCATCTCCCATTGTTCAAGTGAGCATGGAAGCTTTGGCCAAGAAACCAAAACTCAATTAACGCAGACCAAGATAAGTAATTTTAGTCATTAAGCTTCTCTTAAGTAATCATGGGACCCAAAATAAGAGTGGAAAGGTTTAGAAGCAGTCATTTAGACCTGGAAAAAAAAAAGCAAACAAGGGTAGAAAAGGAAACCCGCAAGGTGTTAAAGGACAATTGTACTCAAACCAATTGTGCAATAAGGAAAAGAGGGTTGGAACATGGACAAGAAGAGGTCAATGACAGCAACAAAGGTGGTGCAAAGTCGTTCTGATGGCCAAAAGGCAGCACATTGACAGTACATGTCTAGGTGTGTTGACTTCAAAAGTTCCATATGGTGGCAGGTAGAGAGCAGTCAGACTCTAAGAACTCTTGGGTTCTTCGTCGCCTAGAAGACATTGTAGATCTAATGCTTTCCAGAGAAAACTATGATGGGAAAGGATGATTGTATTGATGATTAGGTTCAGCATTGTTTGACGAGATGAATGCAACCAAGTGTTCGTTAAGACTTAAAGACAACAATGACTGACAACCAGTTATAGTGGACAGTAGTGGATGACAGTGAATGTAGGTGAACGCACCCAAAAATGACAAACAACATGATCGCCCCACTTTGACACTAACTTAAGAATGGAAATAAGAAAACATGAGAGCTTAGTTATCTCTTAACATATCCATTCATTTATATGGGTTCTTAAAACCGTAAAATACAAAAGATCTTATGATCTAAACATTCATGTCAAATAGGTAAGATAGAAGATGAGTTAATGTATTCTAACAAGGTAGCCCCTTCACACAAGTTATGCTAAATCGATACCTTCAAAAAACAAACAAGTTACACTCCAAGATAGGTCAACCAAGGACCCATGTGCAAAACCTTAGACAATAGAATACTAATTGATATTTAAGACGGTTAATGTGCATGCATACGACAACTTTAGCAAAGACTAGTGGATCACAAGAGCAACCAATATTAATTAAGTACAATTAGGGAAGAGTGGAATATATCAAAAAGGATCACCCTTTCAAAATAGCAAAGCAAACAAAATGCATTTTTTATTAAGTTTGGTTTTCATTAAGATATTATGCTTGTTCAAACATTGAGGACTATGAAAAAGCCTCAACCGCTGAAATCTGTAAACAGATCAGGTAAAATAATTCTATCTTTTCCCAGCACTTTTATGCCCAGTTCAGCTTTGATTTGTAGCTTATGATGATACACCTAAATACATAGATGTGGCCTGTCTCAGCCTCATAAAGCAGCTGTTTTCATTCAAAACTGATTGCACAAAAAGGGGAAACATTAAAAGGAAATGCCAACAAATAAATATTTATGAAACCTGCACGTGTTTCTGAAGAATGGCTTTGAGATAAATGAAGATTATGCTCCTCCTCATACAACCTTTTGTACATGGAGACCTACAAGAAGTAGACATCACAGGTATAAACTTAAGAGGCCTGAATAGTGTAGTAACAAGGTATTAACTGTTAGAAATTTTCAACACATAAAATTAAACAAAGAATACAACTTCTCATAAGAACAAAAATCAAGGTAAAAAGTATGACAATTATCGAAGAGCTGGAACATTACAAGTGAGCAATCTGACCAACAGTTATAACTTCAGCCATTACAGTTAGCATTCTATTTATAGTGGTTTAATCCCACTGGGAACTATAAGGCTACTTCCTCATATCTAAAACAAAACATTCCATCCCCATCCCCTCCTCCCCAGGTCACAGATTATGAACTATAAAAGTAAACATAATATAGCCTTACAGATGCATGAAGCGCCTCAATCATTTGCCCTTGCTCCTCTGCTCTCTGCAGAACAGCTGCAACTTTAGAAGCAGCTTCTTCAGTATGTTTTTTGAGTTCCATTTCAAGCTTCTCCTACAATTTAACAGTACAAGAACAACCAAATATTGTGGTTGAGGGCCTTTGCAGGAACAGTATAAGGATAGCAAAAGATTTATTTTTCAACTAACCTTGAATTCCACCTCCTGATTTTCAATCTGGCCAGAAAGACTACGTACAAGGCTTCTAAGTTGGACATTCTGCTCAACTAGTCCATTAATGTCCTTAAAAGTCAACTGCATCCCAAATTTCAGTTGAACAAGTGTAACAATGAAACAGACAAGTTCAAGAAGAGACATTAAATCCAAAGGCAGCTTACGAGGTGCTCTGATATGACATGCTCAGCTTCAGTCTCTGTACTTGTCCTTGAAGCAATATTTGAAGAATCATCCACATTATCATACCCCATTGAGCCACAACGAAGTTGAATGTCTCGACATTCCTTTAAAAGTACTGTCACCTGCAAAGAATCAATTATCAAATTATAATCTATAATGCAAGGAACCATGATCAAGGCCATGAAAAAACAATCATGACTTGATGATTATAATGAAGTAAGACAAAATAGGTCCAAATGAGATGTTTTTGCAAAAACTATTGCTTCTTAACAACCTAAAAGGTGTGAGCTTCAAAGCCCAAAAATATCACTTGCTTGAGGCATTTTAGAGTTATAAACAGCACAGCATACTTCTGTTAACACAAGATGTTAAGCTTTGTTGTTTCTGTTATATAATTTATGTTATTGCGATATACCTGTTAGTTGCAGTCAGAGTTAGTTTGTAACATAACAGCTTAGCCTGTAATCAGTTCGATAAATACCACTCATTTTCCCTCAATTTCTAATAAAGATTAAACTATTTGCATTGCACAATAACAATACAAACTAATCTCAACAAATAACTTGACGAAATATATATTTCATATTACAATCATACATATAAATCAAACACAATGACAGCACAATTGCACCGCAGTGAAGCAAAGTAGCACCCTGCTGCTCCTCCAAGAGTAGTTGTACCACACCCAGCAATCATGGCAGAAACCTCACAATTTGCAGCAAAAATCACAGCAAATAGTGGCCTATACAGGTGCTACGTTGAGTATACACCAAAAGACAATTTTGCCCCTGAAACCAGGTTGCAATTGGAGGCAAATTTGTAAAAGCCCATTTCAAATAAATCTGATGCATTTTGAGTTCATTCTAACTTAATTCTTGTCTCGCACCTCTGCATTCCCCCCGTAGCACCTTTAACTTCCTATGTTCTGCAACTTCTCCACACCTCTTCTATTATATTTTAATCTGCTTCAGCCTTCTTCCAGTGAGTTTTCTAACATTCAGAGGTTGGCTCTTCATTTACAGAACTAACCCATAACTTTAATTCAAGTTCAAAAGTGCATCTCTGCTTATTCCTTGTTTGTCTCAGAAATATAATGATTTTAGCAACTTTTTTTATTTTTTAACGTATATATGTTATGTAATAAAAACCTACTCAATGTTCAAATAGCAATCATCCACTATCTGCTATCCCACTTTAGAATTTTTGTGCGTGGCCACTGCATGTAGCTATCTGCTATTGACTACTATGATTCCCATTACAATGTTACATTAATAAATATAGTATGCAGCTAGAAAAAAGAAATGTGTTCTTTGTTACCTGTTTCCGAAGGTCGTCAGTTTCTTTCAGGACAAGATTATAATCACGTTCATGCCTTTTTAGATCAGCCTGCACGAGATACACCTAAGCAAATCCACATGTAAAAAAAATATATAGATAGATAAAACTGTATGTTATGTTTTAAAACCTTCAGTTCCTGAATGGTTTTCTCATAGTTGGAATTTTCATTCAGGGAGTTTTGCAACTTTTGGCTCATCGAGGAGTATGCATCAGCCATCTTTTCATGTTCCTCTGAAATCACACCATTATATCTATTTCAGTGAAAAACTACAGCATCAATGATAAACAGATATAAACAATGACATGCTAGCATATGCATAGCTCTTCCCCCACAGTGAAATCAGGCACAAATGATTCCTGCTAGATAAATTACCATTATGAAACATGAAAATTCACCAGCCAGTTAAAATTCAAAATGAATAATCAAATCCTTGTGTACTAAACCCTAAAATTCAAAATGAATAATCAAATCCTTGGGTAGTTTCCCACGCAGTGTACAATGAAATCTTTATGAGCAAACAAGACCACCACCACCATCAAAATGATAATAAAAAGGAGGAAGCACAAAATGTAGAAACCACTGAATTTTATTGGTACATTCATAATTTCATATTAGACATCTAATCAGAGAAAGAATGCAGTAAAATTGAGATGCAGGTCTACATTTTTCTGTTTTCTAGTTTAACTTTTTCTATCGATCAACAAGGAGAGCAATGTAGGATTGGGATTTTACACATTTAATCCAACAGAAAAACATACCTCTTTCATCAATAATTGCTTCTGCTTTCTCCTCTAACTCATAGAGAACCTGAAAAGGTTAATAAAATAGCTTTGCATCATATTTAACATAAAAAGACACAGAAAACAAGGAAGAGTATTGAAAATATTGCAGTTAGTGATTTGCAATAGTATAAACAAATGCCTTGAAAATCTTCTTATTAAAATGAATATAATTTATCATTTATAAAACATAACCTTTGAACTTGGCATACCAGAACATAGTTATGTTGTAGAGTAGAGTAGAGTTGTAGTAAATCAAATTTCGAATTCAAATCAGATTAAATGCACCTCAAAGCAGATAAATGCCGAGGACAAAATTATACTCTTGGAATCTCAAACATTCATCAAAACATTTTTAGCCAACCAAAAACAAGTAAATAATGGTTAGTTGACACCATCTCAGTCCTCCAAAAACTCAAGTATCATTACTCATTAGCTTGGTCCTCCACAGATAAATAAATACACAAAAATGGTCATTTCATGCCAATTCTTTTCATCAAATTTTGAGGTTATAAATAAAAAAGAGGCACCACATCAATCATACCCGTTGGAGTACTGCCTCTGACTCCTTCCTTCCCAATTGTTCATGCCTCAATGCATCAACCGCCTCTTGGTATTTTGAATACATTTTGGCTAACTTCAAGAAATATATGTATATTGTATGGTAAGAAGGTATAATTGTGTAATTCAAATGAAAATAGGACCAGCATTAAAAGTAAAATTTTAATAACTCACACTCCAGCCATCTCGAAGAAGTGAAGCAGCCAATGCAGTTCCAGAAACTCCAACAGGAATTTTTGGAACTACTAAACTATTTTCCTCCACCATGCTATCGGCTTCAATTGATTCAATCCACCTTTAAGAACAAAACAACTAACTAAGAAAAAGAATTATGGGAGCAAATAATGGGCCTTATGTTATCCCTTATAAAAAAACACACATACAGGCAAATAAGAAAAAGAAATTTAATACTGCATAGAAACTATAAAATGTCTTTTAAAAAGGACCATCAATCATTTCTAAAAGATGCCATATAATAAGTACAGGAGTGAGTATTAGTTTTGATATCCTTGGAAGTTGAACCCTTGTAATATCTCTATCATTTAAAAGTAAGGAATTTATGAGTTGAGTTTCATATCACAATTTTAATTTGCCAATATGGTCATCTTTTGGTCTTATTCATTCCTAACCCTAATCATACTATACTCCTATCTCAAAGTTCAATACTCACTTTGGAGAGTGAGACTCTGACTCTTCCCACTCTCTCAAATTCAAATTAACACATTTTTATATTCTCTCTTCCCTCATTAATTCATTGAAAGAATATAATAAAGTGATTCCATTTATATAACTAAAGTTTCGTATATAAATAAATATTCAGGTTGTGCATTTTTGCAAGGTTAAAATGATAATTCTTAACAAAAACACTTAAACTTCTGTAATTCTATTCATCACATCCCCCAAAAAACCAAAAAGCAATTCCCTTCCACATAAAGATAACAAAAGATGCAACAATAAACTAATATGATTTTGACTCTTCCATCCAACTCCAACACCTCAGCCCAATCACATGCCAACACTATGAAGTACAAATAAAGTCTGACCACACTCATTGCTCAATGTTATTAATAGTGGATCCCATGACAACAATTTAGTTACACATAATACATCCGTGGCCAAGTAACTTATATTAGGTAGTATAACATATATAAAGTGTAAAAGACAGATTTTGCATATTTTAGCCCTTTTCAACAATCATTCTAATGGCTACTAGATTTTAGGTACAAAAGACAGGCATATAACAATGCTGCATCTTGGGGCTTTACATTTTCAACAACTTATACCATGAGAAGGACAAAAGTAGAACACTGAATTTTTGGGTAAAATCAAAATTCAAAAGAGCGAAAAAAAAAAGAGTAAAGAACATACGATTCAGTAGTGAAACTGCTAAGAGGAAGATTGTTCAGTTCATTTGTCTTCTTCCTTGCCTCACTTTCAGCTTCACACTTCTCAAGCTTTTCTTTTAAATCAGTGACCTCCTACAAGCACCCAAATAGACATATATGGCTATTAGTACATTCAAGCACACATAATCTATTTCGAATAAATATCCACCCTCAAACAAAATGAAACCACTGGAAACCCAATGTCACCCAAGTAGTTATCAACTTCAGGCATTACATGTGGTAACCTAAAACATTTAGCAGTTTAAAGACCCATACTACTTCAACTTTTTTCAGTACCATGCTTATTATTCGTGTCAGAAGGGAAAGCAAACAAACACTGAAGATTAACACAACTTGGGTACGAAAAAATACCTTTTCAACCTGTTTTCTGGCAGATAATTCCTTCTCAAGTTTCCCTTTATAATGATCCTCAACTTGCTTTAAGTCTGACTGTTTTTTACACACAAGTAATATTTATAAATACCATGTATTATAATTTATAATTTGTCCAAACATAAAAAATAGAGCAATAGCAAACAAAATTAACCTCCAACGCTTTTATCACACCCTCTAGGTCTGTTGTCTTTTTTGACAATTCCTTGGAACTCTCTTTATATAGCTCATTAAGCTTATTAACCTGAAAAGGTACATTTCAAGTTAAAAATGCATAATAGAAGACACAAATAAAAAATTGTTGCTTGGAATCTTGAAGAAAACATCATTGTTCATGAAGTGTCAACACAATTTAACTTTCCACAAGAAATACATCTGCTCCACAAAATACAAATTGCTAGAGTTAATTTTTCACCTATCTTTTAGGTACTTTCAAATATGCAAGATAATTGACAGCATTATTCCATTCCAAGTATTTTCAAGCACTCAACTGTCTCCCCTAGGTATATTTTATAGTATTGAAGGAACACTTGTCCTCGTCATAGCTTTATACCATCCCTCTCGTCTCAAATTATTTTTCTATCAACATATATTATAGATCATAAAATATTAAGCATAGTTCAAATACAATGCGCCCAAAAAATAGACAATACTTGGGTTATGAGATGTTCATTCAATTCCACATGTCTAAACATGTAAACAACATGTTCATACAATTCCCTTTCAAACGATCTAACACTCCAAGGCTCATTCAGTCCCTCATTAATCATCCGCACAGCAAATTTGCCCTAAAACAATTTAAAGATTTGGACAATTTCCTTGGTATTGAAGCAAAGCACTTTAGTGATGGGTCTTTGCTCCAAACCAAGTTCAAATACACTAGAGAAGGCTAATTTGGTGAACACCAAGCATATTTTGTTGATTTCAGGAGAAGGAGAAATTCGTCAAGGTATTTACAATAATAATGGGTTAGTTAGTTTGTTTGTTACTTTGTTAGTTGGAAGGATAGTTAGATATAAATAGGAGAAATAGGAGAGCAGTCTCAACTCCAACGGTTTCCCCTTCACAATGGGTTTCTCTTTTAACCAAGAGCCAAAGCTCAATTTACAGTAACCAATCTCAGTTTCACCTATTATTCTTCCCCTATTTGTATCTAACTACACTTCAAACAAACTAACTAACCCATTAATTTCTCCTTTTCCTCATATCCTACACATTTCCTCTCCCATGGTTGGAAGCTTAAAGCTGTCAAGACAGAAGGCATACTAATTATTGTACATCAGACCCTTGCTCAGCCAGATCCAGCTTTAGGTGGGGGGTTGGGGAGGGGGGTGTATATTACAGTGTTTGCACAAGGTATTATTCTGGGCACAATTGTATCATATAGTTTTCAGCTATAGTTAGTTAGGACTGTTGGAATTCAGTTACAACTAAACCCTCAATATATCTCATATAAATCAGTTGTATCCTATCAGATCAATCAATTGTATACTATAATACAATCACTATTTTCATTCGCAAAACCCTATTAATATTTTCTGAATCTTAAGAAGGGAAGTTGGATTTATGAATGCCTCAAATGCTACTTATTCTGTGATTGTGACTGGTGAACCAATGTGTAGGTTTCAAGGACAGGTGGAGAAGGGCAGGGAAAACAGCATTGCCTTTACTGTGACTTTAGATTTAGTTGTTGCAAACCCGAGAGTTAATGGCAGAAAACATAATGAAACAGCTAAACCTCAAAAGCACTGTACTAGAATAATGAGACCTTCAGAATTTACTGAGTTAGAATATATTTGTGCTTGGCTTCCCCTCCTTAAGGATTATATTCGCTATAGCATATGATTATGGAAAGATACATTTTAGCCACGTGCTAAAAGTATTAAGAGCATGTTGGTTTCCAGTTAAAATGGCCAAACGTATATCCTCACATAAACAAGAAATTGCTGTCTCTCATGAACTAAAGCTTTCGAATTCATTTTCTCTGTTCAAACTGATACAAAAAAAAAACACACTATGTTTCACTCTATCATTATAATGTAAACACCTATTTAAATCTAATCAAAAGTTCCTTTCTTTCCATCAATTTCTCATTTCCAATTGATTCCACTAATATGCCACAAGAGTAAAGTCAAGATCAATGAACTTATATTTGATGCCTAATGTATCTAAGCCATGTCAAGAAAGAGAGTATGGAATGTTTTTGGTAGGAGAGCATGGATCATGCATGCCAAAAGTCATTATAAAACTCACAGTGGAGAGTTCAGCAGATAATTGTTCTTCATTGACTGCTGCAGCATCTTTAGCTGAAATTAATTCCTAAAAAGGTAAAATAAAATCAATCAAGCACGATTCCCCATAAAATAAGTCCAATAATAACATTTCGAGATAATGCTCCATGTTCAACCTCTTGCACAGATTTAAGCTTCATTTCAAGCTCCCTCACTCTATCCTTATTCCACTGTAGAGATTGAGAACATTGGTTGAATTGTCTCTCCATCTGAAAGCATTGACAACAACCCGAATATCATTAATGCAAAGAGAATAAACCAAATTCAAAAAGAAAAGAAAAGTCATTTTTTCAACTACACTGTCAAACTAGCTTACATCTGCAAGCTTGGAAGATATATCAGCTTCCAAATCTGCGTTCTTTCTGCGTAGCTCAAAAACACTGTTAACTTTACCATTCAACTCCTCGTTCAGCCAAGAATTCTGTTTCTCAATAATCTCCTTCTCCTGCTTACACACATTACATAGTTATCGTGAAAGAAACATTCAAGTTTTAACACCGGATAAAACAAGAAAAAGTCTAGTTCATCGTAAGGGCAATAAATATTCAAACACATTTTGCTGTTTTGGAAACAGTAAAACAGAGCAGCACAATCTAAAATTTCCAAGTTGTTTTCCATTATACATAATAAGCCAGACTATGTTTAATTCATAAATGAGTCATTTAAAACAGTCAGACGGTGAAGGAATCCAGTACCACCAATAATCTGCTCATGTAAAAGTAGAAAGGAAAATCAAAGGAAACAAATTACAATAAATAACAGCAAGCACTGAAGACAAAACCTGTTCAAGGCGACTGCAAGCAGCCCGGCACCGCGCTAATTCTGCCTCAACTTCACTCAATCGAGCCTCCTTATGAGCAGCATTTTCACTTAAATGGACCTTCAAAACCAACATTGAAACACACAAAACACATCAACGCCGTTACAAGAAAACACATCACGTAAGCAACCAAACCACCCAAGGTTTTAAATCACAGTTACATAACGGTTTTGCCATGATCCTTAGTATTTATGCGGCTGATATGGCCACGATTGAGGTGGCAGGCACTCAAAAACCTCGACATTGCAACCGCAAATGGCGAACTGCTTTTAGAAACTAGCACCAGAAACCAAAAGGCAGAGAAACTCACAATCTTATCAAGATAACTCTTCATGGTTGCATTCTTCTCACTAAGCTCCAAATCCTTCTGCTCGTTCAACTCAATCAACTGCCTCTTTGACTTGTGCAACTCCCCCACCTCCATCCTCAACCGCTCTATCTCCCTATTTTTCTCAACCTAATAAACCCAAAAAAGCATCAAATCACAGAGAGTACAACAACAACGATAACAAGTTAACAATAACAAAAAAGCGGAGGAATGTTTCGTTTTGGAACGATTCGAACCGATTGCAATTGAATTTGGTGGTTCTGCGATTGCGTCTCGGCGAGTTCGCGGAGGCGCTGATCAAGGGAAGATTGGAGGTCAGCGACGTTGGACTCCAACTTGGAGAACTCGGCGGCGAGGGAAAGGTATTTCTGCTCGATGAGGGAACAGTTCTGCTCGGCGTTGATGTCAGCGGCGTCGGCCTTGGCACGGACGGTGTCGAGCTCGTGTAGGAGGCCGCGGATAAAAGCGTCGGCCTTCGCGGCCACGGCGGCGCCGTCACCGGAGCACCGCGAGAACTCCTCATCGGAGAGGAAGAGAGGCATCGCGTGTGCCCTAATCGGAGAGTTCGAAAGCGACAGTGGAAATTGGAGAAAACGAAAGAAAGACAGTAAAGGGGGAAAGGGAAAAGAAAAGAAAAGAGGGAAGTGATAAATTTGAAGAGGAAACGAGGAGATTGGTACAAGTTTAAGAGAAAAGTGACTTCGGAACTTTACGGGCTTTTACTTCCCGCACCCTCTATTTTGAACCTGCACCTGATAAAGACTGTTTCTTCCGCACCTCCATATCTTCTTCTGCCACCTTCATGCACAACATGAAAATACATTTTTTTCCTTCTTGTGTTACCCCATGGAGTAGTTTCCGGATTATGTAATTCGGAAACTCATTTGAAAAAACACTTCCGGATTACATAATCTGAAAGTTAAATAAGACTTCCGGATTATGTAGTCCGGAGAATAATCATGCATCTGAAAAATGGCTTCCTTATTATGTAATCCGGTAGCTAATTACAAATTTGAAAAATGACTTCCAGATTATATAATCCAGAATATTATAAAGGGGCATTTTTTAAAATTTGAAAACTTATGGAGGTGAGAGAAAAATGTATGGAGGTGCAGGAAGAAACAGTCCCTAATAAACTCGCAGGTCAACGCAATTAAGTTGGGTTTTCGTTTTAACCCAAAATGGTGTCATTCTGAAGGCAGTTTCTTCCTGCACCCCTACATTTTTCTTCCTGCACCCCCACAATGTAATGCAAAGACAAAAATATCCCTATTATTTTTTAAATACCCCAAAATACACATAAGACTCACACTACTCTTTCTTCTTCCGGACAAGGCAATTCGGTAATTTTACCGAATGGGAAATCCGCATTTATTTTTTTGCATTCTGGATTGGGAAATCCATAAATCTTCCAGATTGGTGAATCTGGTAATCTTCTGGATTCATCAATCCGTAACAAAAATTAGACTTCCAGATTCAACAATCCGAAAATCAACAAGTTACTTTCGAAACACCCCTTTATTTGAAAAAAACACGAATCACTTCCGGATTGATAAATTCGTAGCACACACTCTCGGATCCCAATATCCGGTAACCTAAAAAACTCTAGTTTTTTCAAATAAAAGGTGAAGGTTAGTTTTGAGATTTATAAAATTGTGGGGTGCATGAAGAAAAACATAGAGATGCAGGAAGAAGAAACCCATTCTGAATGGGGAATCAACTCACTTTAGGGTTTAGGGTTTAGGGTTGCGTTTTGGTTTCAATCACATTCATTGCGTCTTATTAGGGGTAATTTCTTCGTGTACTATATCATTTAAGACATGCACCCAACAAAAAATTTAAAACCCAATATTGTCATTGACTTCATTTTTGCTTACGGATGCAGAAATTTGGAAGTGATTGTTGTATACTCCGGATGAAGATCATTTTCATACTTCATTTAAGCTTTTGGATGGTCATATTCGAAAGTGAGTTATGAGTTCTGGATTTTCATATCCAAAATTGTGTGTTATAAATGGTGTTGAGATTCGAGATCTGAAACTTATTTATGTTTACTTACGGATCTTGATATCGAGAAGTCATTTATGTTGCCCAGATAAAATTTCTGGATGGCGAAATCCGAAAGTGACATATTAGTTCTAGATTTGTATATCTATAATTTTATGATTTGACTTACAAATATAAATATTAAAAGATAAAAAAATTTAAATTATTAATGACAAATCGAATATTACATATAAGTGTGTTGGGTATGGGTTTGAATTGATATGGTATAGGGAGAGAATCAGCACTTATTGGCTGCAAAATACAAGATGGGCTCCAAATTGGATTATTTTTTATTTAATTGAGGTGTAGTTTTTTAGGGAATGCTCTCTGTTTTTTTTCTAATTGAGAAAATTTTATGCAAATTTTATTTTGTTTTTCCAGAATTTGAATTTAGAGTAGTGTATTTTTTAAATCAATCTAAGTAAATCTTCTATTTTTTAATAAATTAGATAATTAGAGGACTGAGAAACTTGATATTTGTCCATTTTTAATTATTTAATTTTTCTGATTTAACAATTTAATATATTTGTAGTTGATTTATTTCTTTTAACTATTTTAAAAGTAATTATATTATTAAAAAAAATTCATAATTTTCTCACTCTTCTCACCTCTACTGTTACCGTGCGGTTAGAAAAAGAAAAAAAATCTCATTTCAAAAGTTTGTTACAGAAAATATATTCAAAAGATATTATATACAGTTTCAAAAGTTTGTTAAGTTGGTAGAAATTAGATACCAACTATTTATTAATAACAAAAAAAATTAATTTAAATATTAATATTTTTTTTTAATTTTTAAAATAATATTTAATTTAATCAATATAATAATTATTTTTTTTTATTTTTAAAATTAGTTTTTATTTAATAATTTTTAAAATAATATTTAATTTATTTATATATTATATATTTAAAATTGTCACTGCCATTGGAAAAAAAAATATTTTCAACAAGTAATGAATCTTGTATACTAGTGACTCACCTAGCTTCCCCAAGAGTGGTTGCTTCTATTTGTGCCTTTAGTTTATACTTAAAAGCGATGAAGTTGCAAATGCCCCTTTTTTTAAGGACAAGAAAGTGGCCTTTCACTTCTACTTACTCATTTTTATTATATAGAAAATTTGGATATTAAGTTTTCATGTGACAAGTGGCCACTTTGACTCTAAATTATTTATTTTTAAACCAAGGATTCGTTTAGCAAGTTATATAGCAGAAGATAGAATATATAAGATGAGTTTACCTTATATCTTTAGCCAAAGTATAAAGTTTTAAAAACCAGTCTAGTCACTGATTCAGTTGAAATATTCACTTCAAAGTTTGTTGATTTTTTGGTATACGTTTAAAAGTAAAAATATATTATTTATGTCTAATATAATATATATTTATTTTTAAAATCCTTTTAGTAAGTTGTATATTTTAAAGTAACCATCATTTTTCTAATTAATGTGAAAAGATTACGTAATCTAGACACAAAAATATATAAAACATTGAAACATGAATTTATATATTATATAATTATGAATTATATAAATTGACAATAAAGGTTTATATATAAGTATATTCTAAATTATTTTTTGAGACGGAACAATGTTTTTTTATAACTGATTTAAAATGATTTGTTTTTTATTTTTATAATCATAATAAAAATTTATATAATAAACTTAAATTTTTAGAAAATTAATGTATATTTTTTTTAAAAATTGTATTAGAACCGAATTAAAATTTTTCAAAATTTTCAAATTTAACACTTCATGGATTATGACAACTATAATACACTTGTAAGTGTCCGATATAAGTATATTCTCCTACCTAGAGGTGATTTAAACAAAAATCTCATACTAAACCGAAATCGAAGAATCTTACCGCACGGTGCCGTCCACACAAGGAGACAAGAACAAGATACAGTAGTGAATACAATTAAAAACTCACCGTAAAATGTAACTAACAGTATTACACCAATCAAAATTTTCTTTCATTTCACTGTAAAACTATCTCTTCACTCAAGGAAAAAACTAAAAAACTCTCTAACTACAACTAAAAAACAGTATTAATAGAAGCACTTGAAGCTACTCTTCTCCATCACCCATTTACAATCCTTTTCCTCTTTCAATTTCCCAAACATGCATCATTTTGTGCTCACATTGTTGATCTTCTCATTCTGTAGTGTGTTGTTGGTTGATGGTAGTAAAACCCTAATGGGGTTTAGCATTGATCTCATCCCACGCCACTCTCCCATGTCCCCTTTCTACAGCTCTGAAATGACCCAAACCGAGCAAGTGAAAAGTGCTGCCATGCGATCCATTGCTCGATCCAAACTACTCTTCATAGGTCAAAATGAATCATCACCACCTTTACCATCATCATCACCATCACCTTCACCTTCACCTTCACCTTCACCTTCACCTTCACCATCACCATCATCGGCTGAAAGTGTGATAACTCCTGTTCCTGACCATGGTGAATACCTCATGAGATTCTCCTTAGGCACCCCAGAAGTTGAAAGGTTTGCAATTTTTGACACTGGTAATGATCTCTCTTGGCTGCAATGTTCCCCTTGTAAAACATGTTACCCCCAAGATGCTCCTTTGTATGATCCAACCCAATCTTCCACGTACGTGGATGTTGCATGTGATTCACAGCCATGCACACTAATTCCTCAAAACCAACGTGATTGTGGAAATTCTAGGCAATGCATTTACCTTCAACAGTATGGTGAGAGTTCAATCACCATTGGGAAATTGGGCTCTGACACCTTTACTTTTGAGCCAATGGGCATGGGCCAAGGTGCAAAATTTCCCCAATCCATTTTTGGATGTGCCTTTTACAGCAATTTCACCTTTGAGATAAGCAGCAAGGCCGATGGCATTGTGGGCCTAGGCCCGGGCCCATTTTCACTTCCCTCACAACTTGGTGACCAAATTGGCCACAAATTCTCCTATTGCATGGTTCCTTTTAGTTCAACCTCCACTGGGAAATTGAAACTGGGGAACCATTCAAGTGAAGAAGCACCAAGAAATGGGGTTGTGTCCACTCCCTTCATGATCAACCCTTCTTTACCCTCTTATTATCTCCTGAACCTGGAGGGTATATCAATTGGTCAAAAAAAGGTGTTGACTGGTCAAACTGGTGGCAACATAATCATTGATTCAGTGCCAATACTGACACATCTTGAACAAAGAATTTATGCCAGTTTCATAAGTTCTGTTAAGGAAGCATTTAATGTGGAGGCTGCAGAAGATGCTCCAACTCCATTTGAGTTCTGTGTTAGAAACCCTTCTAACATGAATTTCCCTGAATTTGTATTCCATTTCACAGGGGGTGATGTTGTGCTAAACCCTAGCAACATGTTCATTGCCTTAGACAACAACTTGATTTGCATGACAGTGGTACCCTCCACTGGAATTTCTATATTTGGAAATTGGGCACAGGTGAATTTTGAAGTGGAGTATGACCTTGGGGAGAAAAAAGTTTCTTTTGCTCCTACCAATTGCAGCAGCTATTAATGGGCTTAGTTACACTGTTTTCTTAATCTAGATTTCATTTCGGTTAGAGAAAGGTTATGTGTTACTCAAGTAGTTAGGGTAAAATATGTGATGGTTCTACTTATGTCTACTATATAGTCTGAATTGAATTTTGTGTTAAATTTTGAAATGTTTTTATTTATCAGCTCCTATGAATCAACTACTTCTACACATTCAAAATAATTTTTTAATAATTAATATAGGACTTATTGTATAACAGTTAATTTTTAGAATGCAACTTCATACACACAAATTCAGAAACTGTTGGGATCAATGAAACAGAGATAACATGTAAACACCTTTTTTTTTTTCTGTTGGCTATAATTAATTAAAAATATGTAATCGCCTTTTTTTTTTCCTGTTGGCCAATTCATTGAAATATGTATTCAATTAAAATTTAAAAGTCCAAAATAACTGATAATTCTACTTCTTGGTTTTTAAACCTTTTGTTTCACAATTTTTATAAATGATATTGGTATTATTATTAATTATTGAAAATAATAATTAACATCGTTAGAAACCTTTAACTCATTTCTTTACCAGCACATTTAACTTATCTAATGTAAATATATTTTTCTCCTAAAATGGTTTATCTCATATTCAAAGTATTTTTCCACATTTTAAATCACATAAAAGACTAATAAGCATTGCAATTGCTTCATATATATGACATGGAGAAAATCTCATAAAAAAAAGCGTTTACTTTTTTTCTTATATTTTCATTTTCCTCTAGATTCCAATATCCAAGTCTAAATTACAAATATACAGTTAAATTTACATATATTGTTAGTGTACATACTTTTACAATATTAACTAAAAAAAAAATATAATTTTCAAAATTATTACTATAAAAATAAATAGATTCATTCGTATGCTCTCACTAATAGAAACAAAACATAAAATGAAGAAAAAGTATTGTTCAACGTTTGGATGTTACATTTTTCTTATCAATAAAAAATAAATTTTATTTAAATTTGGATACATTAGGAGTGTTCCAAACCTTATATAGTAAAACCAACCCCTCCACAAATTTCAATCAAGATCTATTGTTGCAGAATTATGCAACAAACCTTCAAAAAAGTGGCACCAAAGTACCCTAGACTACGGGCTAAAGTAGCGAATCTGCATCTCCCTTTTCTAATTGTTCCTTTGACCAGTAATCACCTGTATACTTACACAATTTAGACTTCAAAAGCTGTTGCCATAACTGCTAACATGATCATCTTCTTCTTGCTAAAACTCGACATACAAAAAAGTTAGGCTGCACTTGCATCTACTTTGGATGCTTCTGGTATAGTTGTATAAAGGACAACCTCCTACAAGGCACACATTAGCTAAAAACCAAACCTCTCATGCCAGACCTGAAAAAAATTCAGCACCCATTTTATCTGATTGGGCTTCAGAAGAGTTGTTAAATTCCCCTGCATTGACTTAAGCATTGCTTGTAAAACGAAGTTTTTGGCCTTAGAGCACCTTTAGCCTACAAACCAGCATCCAACATCCAACACCAGCTTCCACATCAAACCAACAACCTCACCAAGTCATCATATCATACGATGTTGGTTTGTCTCCTGCATACCATCCCAAACCATCATCCACACCAAACTAACATTTCCCAATTCAGTTTTACCTCCTATAACATCAAGAGCACTAGTCCTTATACATACCAATTCAATTTTATATACAAAAGTTACCTCCTTACACCACTTCTATTACTTCACCAGGTGTATTTTAAATTGCAAAAAACTATAGCTATGAAGAGCTTCCCAAAAACCACTACCACTACCTTGGAAACAACCATTACCAAAAACCAGTAACACTACCAGCAGCTCATTGCCACAGGATGTTGCACAAACTAACTAGCCTTTGCACCAGATGCAAATGGTATGCTCCATCCAAATGAACTGAAAGCATAATTAATTATGCTTAATCAGACCCTCCAAACTAGCATCATGGACAGCAGAAGGATTGTTCTACTTCACATCACTGCAAATATTAACCTTGCACCCTTTTCTTAAATCTCCAGAATATTATACCTTTGTGCACCCAACATTAGACCCTGTCTGGATGTTATATTTCCTGGCCATTGGGAGAGTAACAACAATGACTTTATTGTAGAAATTGTTGTAAAACAGAAAGTAGACATTGCAAAGAAATAGAAAAGCGGTTTGTGAACCCATGGTGCCTGGTCTTGAGGAAGCTTTTGGAGAATGTTGATAGAAGAAAATGTCAAATGCAGTTCTGAAGGTGCAACAACAAAATAAATTGAAGGTGCAACAACAAATTGAAATTATTTATTAAGATGGAAAAAAGTTTTGATTCCTTTCTCTATATAAAGAGAGGTTCTATCCTCTTCACACATCTCCATTGCCTCTTCCGCATATCACTTTCTTCTTCCTATTACCTTTTCACTTTTCTCTTCCTCTCTCATCATTTACTGTTATTATATTTTTGGATAAGTCCTAATGGATAGTGTCATGGCTCGGGAAACTAATTTTTATTTGTTTTAAAGCCTCATTTACTACCGAAAAAAAGATTTGAAAAGACTTGTGGTTCAACAGGCTGCTCAATCAGAGTAAGTTTAACTTATTAATTAAACCAAGTTAACTCTTACGAATAGATATTTAACTATACTACAACTTTTTTTTTTATAATTATTACGACTATTATTATCATGATTATTATTAAATTATAATATTATTATTATTATTAATGTTATTATTACTACTACCATTAACATTAATATCAATATTATTATTACTAATAATAATCTTATAAAGAATATATTATTTGGTGTTGGACAATTTTACCTTTTAATAAATAAAAATAATTTATTTATTTAATAAAATAAATAATTAAATAACTTTTTTTTATTTAAAAAATTAAATAACTTTAAAAAAACAATATATAATTTTTAATATTATTTTGTACTAAAATTATATATTTTAAAATGTATTACTTTTCAATTAATTATTTATAAAAATAATAAAATAATATATATTTTAATCTAATAAAAATCGTGCATGTTTTTTACTAGTATTAATAATAATAATAATAATATTAATAACGTTAATAATAATATATTACAAATATATAGTTGAACATATTATTATATTAATAGTGTGCATACTTTTTCAATACTAAGCAAGACTAAGACTAAGACTAAGAGTTCAAAATTAGTTTAAATTTATCTTCAAATAAAAAAAGCATAAATTTACACCTTGGAGCATTATAAAAAAAGAAATTATAACAATACTCATTCAAAACAAACATGTGCCAAAGATAAAAATTTCAAACATGTAAAAAATAATCCAGTATGATTATCATGAAATAAAGTTTAATTTCATAAGACATGATTTTTTGAAATAATGGATTAACACCACTCCTAATAAATTATTATAGATAAAAAATTAATTTCAAGAAATATAATACTAATACTTTGAAAATGAAGAATTTCAAATGTTTTTTTTGAATTAAATGGTATACACAACAATTCTCTTCACCGAAAACACGTCAATAAAACAAGATTGTAAAAAGTAAGAACAATATTCTCCAAAGAGATACCTAAAAACCATGCTATGTGAAAAGTCTCTACCAAAGCACTTATGGGCAAAAGTTGTTAACATTGCTTGTTGTGTACAAAACAAAATACAAATACATAAGACTTATTTTGGTAATGAATCCTTATGAACTTTGGAGAAATTGGAGATCGACGTCAATTATTTTCACGCTTTTGGTTATACATGTTATATCCTTAACACTAAGGATCAAATTGAAAAATTTAATTCCAAGGTTGATAAAGGTACATTATTACTATGAAAAATCAAAGGCATACAAAATGTACAACTTGCACACTTTGATTGTAGAAGAAACCATAAATGCTAGATTTGACAATAGGAAATTATCAGATTTTGAAAATGATCTTATAGATATGTAGATATATAAACCCAAAGAAATTAGGATACTCAAAGATTTATTTGTTAATGCCATGAAAGATTCAGATGAAGACAAAGCATCAGATGAAGTTGAACCATAAGAGGAATGACAATATGAACCCAATAAACCAAATCAGACGATTCAAGAGGAATGAAGATAAGTCTCTTTTCACCTACAAGATTAGATCATGGGGGAAAAGAATGATGACGTAAGAACCAAATCCTCTTTGAAAAATGGAGCGGCCATGGTTATATTATCTCATATAGAGCCAAAAAATATAGATGAAGCTTTAAAAGATAAAGATTGGATTTTGAAAATGGAAGAAGACTAAACCAATTCACAAGAAATGATGTATGGTCTCTAGTATTGATGTGAGTTTATTTTAGATATGATACTTTACTTAGGATTGGGATTTTTATCAATTATATGGTGAGAACCCAAAGAAGATCCTCATTGGACATGAACTTAACCAAGTGGTTAAGTAAATGTGAAGGTTCACTTCTAGAGGGCAAAGGAAAAATACAAGTATATGGTGATTGATGATGAAGGGCGGAAATTAAATGAACATGGAAGGAAACATAAAAGCATGATGAAAACCGAATTGACAATGGAGGAAAATAAGAACATAAGAACACAAAGATAAATGGAGTAATGGAAAAATGGAAGAGATGAAGGAATGAAAATGCTTATGTGATGGATTGAGAATGGATCACGCCACTTGGAGAGTGGTTTTCCTCTAAGATAAGTGTTGATGACCGCCTCTTGAGAACTCTCAAATCACTCGAGATGAGACCTAATGCTAAGAGGAAACAAGCCTCACAAACATCTCACACAAATTGTGCAGAGTAACTTTTCTATTCAATTTCAACATGAAAATACAAGGAGGAAGACACCCTATTTATAGGAGATGGGCCTTGGAAAACAAGAAGTAAGGGTAGGATGGTAAATGTGTGAAGGGGGCTGCCTTTAGAGTTTGACTAAGACAAAACCACACCTTAGGTCACTTCTTCAAGAAACTAGGTAAAAAACAAGCTAAAATGATAACTACACTCCCTATTATGCTAAAGGCACCCTATTCTACTAAAATTAAAAACAAAGACACTAGTTGATGCTCAGCTCCCAACGCATGTGCTTTTCTCCTCTTGATCCTCTGTGGAAGGCTAGGTGTTGGGGCATTGAATACTGGATATTGACCTAGCCCTGTGTCTTGAGTCATACTCTTAATCATCCACCTGGAGGGCTGGGCTTGGTCACTCTCTCCTAGGTTCTCATCAAGTATCCACTTTGTTTGACCATAGTGTAATAGCTACAACATGGATTTTCATAAATAAGTGGGATAAAAATGGTAATGTGGTAAGAAATAAGGCTAGATTGGTAGCACAAGGCTACAATTAGCAGGAAGGTATTGATTATGTTGAAACCTTTTCCTTTTTTGCACATTTAGAGGTAATAAGAATCTTGTTACCCTTTGCCGCTTTCAAAAATATAAAACTTTATCAAAATAACATTAAAAGTATATTTCTAAATGGATTGATAAAAGAGGAAGTGTTTATCAAAACAACCTCCCAAATTTTGAAGATATTTATAAGCCTAGCCATGTTTGTAAACTTAAAAAGATCTTTGTGGTCTTAAACAAGCTTTAAGAGCTTGGTATGACAAGTTGAACAACTTTCTTTTAGAAAAAAAAAATTGGAAGGGGCAAGGTAGACATAACCTTATTCTAAAAAGAGCACAAGAAACATTTTATCATTGTTCAAGTTTATGGAGATGACATCATATTTGGAGCTACTAATAAATCCTTGTGCAAGGAGTTTTTTGAGTTAATGAAGGGAGAATATGAGATGAGTGAGATGGGTGAGCTCAACTTCTTTCACGGACTTCAAATCAGACTAGAAGAGAAAGACATCATAATTCATAAACAAATACATCAAGAAAATGTTGAAATAGTTCAATATGTCAGGCATAAAGCCCATGAAAACTGCAACACATACTTTTGAAGCTCTTATAAAGAATGAAAATTGTAAGAAAGTATATTAGACGATCTACTGAGGTATAATTGGTTCCCTACTTTATCTTATTTCTAGCATACCTGATATTATACATAACATCTATTTTTGTGCAATGTTTCAATTAGATCCAAAAGAGTCTCACTTGAGAGTTGTTAAAAGGATCTTTTGGTACCTTGTGGGGTCCATTAATTTGTGTTTGTATTTCAAGAAAAATGATAGTTTCATATTAGAAGGATTTTTCGACGCCCACTATAATAGAGATGAAGTTGAAAGAAAGAGCACTTGTGTAGGATTCCTATTCATTGGACCATGTTCTATCCACCACTAAAGCAGAATACATGTCAGTTGTAGGTTGCTGCTCTCAACTCCCGTGAGTTAAGTATCAACTCAAATGTTACTCTAGTTTTTAAAATAGTATACCTATATATTGTGATAACACTAATGCAATCAATTTATTTAAGAACCCTATCGAGCACTCAAAGTCTAAGCATATAAAAGTGACATATCACTTCATTCGTGATTATGTCCTGAAAAATGTTTATGAATTAAAATTTAAGACAAATCACCAATGAGTTGATATTTTCACCAAGGCATTGCCTATTGAATGATTTAATTTTATTAAATCTAATTTGAATTTAATGGAATTCAAGATAATTAATTGGTCAGACGATGTATCGTCTGTGTAGTACTAACTATTTTGTGTGAGACTCTGCAAGATTAGTATAAATTTTCTTTCATCTGACTTGACTTTGGAAAAAATTATATTGATAATTAAATTTCTTTTACGAGATAGGTACATATGCTTGCTTAAACAATCAAAGAGGCACCATTTAATTGAGAAACATGGCAAAAACAACAATATGCTAACTAACGATGACTCGATCTTCCTAAAAGAAAGGAGTGTAAAATGAAAGTGGAATTTTAATGGTCCTTAAAAAGAGTGTTTCTCTACTTTTCTTTCAAAATTCAAGAAATGAATGGAACTCAAATGAAAAAAAAGGAGGTTTCAAATGAAGATTACAAAACCCGTGGCTTGAAAAGTCCAAAACCAACAACCTCTAAACCATGTTAAAGAGTGAGATAGTCTATCTTCTCTAACATTGTTCATTGATGAAGCTTGCTTGTATTGAAGTACTAGGGATGAAGGTATCTTTTGAAGAAGATAACCACTTAGAAGTCCATTCTCTAGATACGTATATCAACAGAGAGCCATACTTCAGAGTGTTTGCACCTTGTCCAAACATCATTTTGCACCACACCAATCTTGTCATGCTACACTTGGCTTCAGATAGAACTGAGTTTCTAGAATGTGATGATGTGTATGAACAAAAAACAATTCCTTTTAGAGATCTTCCATTTGGATCCCTTCTATGTCTGACCAAAAAACAATTCCTTTTAGAGATCTTCCATTTGGATCCCTTCTATGTCTGACTTAGCACTACAAGAAAATCATGAAATAGAAACCAATTTGTAGAAACCAAAATAATTAGTTTCAATAATAACTAAATTAGAGACCATTTTAGAAACTAAAAAGAAATTTGGTTTCTAAATTAGTTTCTATTATTTTCTATTATTGTTAAATAGTTTCTAAATTGGTATCTAATTAGCAACCAAGG